>JAEEGH010007143.1_pt1 | contig 27016 bp, 25 predicted proteins | sample 9134181 | NCBI WGS metagenome assembly JAEEGH01 (sample SAMN16246544, study PRJNA631951) | gut metagenome | biome: gut microbiome; feature: rumen; material: DP-attached | host: Bos | place: Iran: Karaj | collected 2018-10 | reverse complement strand
TTGTCAGCCATCAGTTTCCTCCTACGCTGGAAGCGATTTTTCCAATCAAAGGAATCTTGTTGATAACCTTTGCAATTTTTGAATTACGGACAAAGTCTGCTGCATATTTACGCCAGATATAAACAAAAAGTCTTCCCAGAAAGTAAACCGGAATATAAAGTACGATTCCGCAGAGGAAAGACCCCATAACCACAGAGTTGTTGAATTTTGTAAATGCAACGAACGGGATGTCGAGCAGAGTTCCAAAGAATCCGGAAAAAGCAGGAATTGTAAGGAAGGCGTAGCCTATCGTGTCAAACAATCCGTCAAAGGCAGGAGAAATCGCCGCACCGATTAGAGTCATAATCAGATATGCAGGTTTATTTATTCTGACAAAGAGAATAAAAACAAAGACCAGATACCACAGAAGATTATCCTTCGGCATCAGACCAAGAATTGTTCCGCATGCAAAAGCATGGGCAATTTCTGCAGGATTAACGTTAGCGTTAAGAGCCTTTAATAAATTTGTGATAAACTTAACCATGTTATCTATTTTACCATAATGCACAAAAATGTTACAATTAATAAAAATGAATTCCGGTAAAACTTTAGTAATCGCAGAAATAGGAACCTCACACGGCGGCAGCCTTGAAAAGGCAAAAAAGCTCATTGACGGAGCAAAAGAAGCCGGCGCGGACATAATTAAATTCCAGTGGGTGTACGCAGAAGAAATCCTCCACCCCAACACAGGCTTTGTAAATCTTCCCACAGGTAAAATTCCTTTGTATGAAAGATTTAAAGAACTGGAAGTTAAGCCTGAGTTTTTCCGGGACTGCCTTGAATACACAAAGAGCCTGGGAGCAAAGTTTATGTGCTCACCTTTCGGCCTGCGCTCCCTTCACGAGCTGATTCAGATTCAGCCGGATTATATTAAAATCGCAAGCCCCGAACTGAATCACTATCCCCTTCTGAACGAACTTAAAAATTCAAATCCCGGAATCCCGGTTGTTTTGAGCAGCGGAGTAAGCAGAAAAGAAGACATTCAAAAAGCACTCGATATTACAGGAACACAAAACACAACTCTTTTGCACTGCATTACAAGTTACCCTGCCCCGGAAGATGAATACAATGTGCGTCTCATAGACACACTGAGCCGCGATTTTAACATCTCCACAGGAATCAGCGACCATTCACTGGACCCGGTACTGGTTCCATGTCTTGCAATAAGCCAGGGTGCGGCAATGATAGAAAAGCACATTACCCTGAGCAAAGAAACAGACGGCCTTGACGACCCGGTAGCACTTGACCTTGAACAGTTTGCACACATGTGCTTCTGCGTCCACCAGAGCGATGCCGTTCTGCGCCATTACGGATTTGAAAAGGGACAGAAAGAAATCATCCGGCAGATGGAAGACCAGTACGGCACGGAGCGCGTCCAAAAAGTATTGGGCAGCGGAATCAAAAAACTTGCCCCGTCGGAAGAAGCAAATTACGGCCGCACAAACCGGAGCTGCCACTTTATGGGCGATTTTGCAAAAGGCCATGTAATTCAAAAAGGCGACATCGAAGTTTTACGCACAGAAAAAGTCTTAAGCGTTGGAATCAGCCCTGAATTTTATGATTTTCTTACAGGAAAAGTCCTGGCGCGTGATGTAAAAAACGGAGACGGCGTGCAGAAAGAAGACTTTAACCTTGATTTTTAGCTGTCTGTTCAATTTTTCTTATTACTAGACGGGGCCCGCCATTTTGAGTAATATGTGGACATGGCTAATTTAATTCAACCCCGTGTCCTTAAAGGGTTCAGGGACATTCTCCCTGCTGCAGAAATTGAACGCAGCAGTCTTCAGGAAAAAATCATTGAAGTGTACAGATCTTACGGCTTTGTACCAATTGATACTCCGGTTCTTGAGTATTCAGAAATTCTCCTCCGTAAGTCAAACGGCGAAACTGAAAAACAGGTATTCAGATTTTTAGACAACGGAAAACGCGATGTTGCACTGCGTTTTGATCTGACCGTTCCGTTCGCACGCTTTACTGCAGAACACGAAAGCGAACTTTACTTTCCGTTCAAGCGCTATCATATCGCAAAGGTATGGCGCGGAGAAAAACCTCAGGCAGGACGTTACCGCGAATTTGTTCAGTGTGATATCGACACAGTAGGCACCGACAGCGCCTGCGCAGACTTTGAAATTCTTTCGGTAATGCGCGCTGCTTTGAACAAAATCGGCGTAAAAAACATTACCATTCACGTAAATCACCGCGGAATTTTTAACCGCTTCCTCGAAAAGCTCGGTGTACTCGACAAGAGCGAAGACATTCTGCGCTCAGTTGACAAGCTTGCAAAAGTCGGAAAAGACGAAGTTAAGAGCGAACTTGCAGAGTTTACCGGAGATGAAGCCAAGGCAGATCAGATTCTTGAATACATCACCGAAGAAAAGGATTTTGATTCAACACTGGCAAAGATTGAAAAACTTGCCGGAGGTCCTGCCGAAGACAGTCAGCGTATGCGTGACATCCGTCAGATGATGATTGCCGCCGGAATCGAAGCAACCTACACTCTCGACCCGTCAATCACACGCGGTCTTGATTACTACACAGGAATCGTATACGAAACCTTCCTCAACGACCTGCCGTCTATCGGCTCTGTCTGCTCAGGCGGAAGATATGATAACCTGGCAGGATTATACACAAAGACAAAACTTCCGGGCGTTGGTGCAAGTATCGGTCTTGACCGCCTTATCGCAGGTCTTGAACAGCTTGGAAAAACTACTCAGAAAGGAAGTTATCTCGACGCAGAAATCTTCTGCACAGACATCAGTCTTTCAATTCATTACCAGGGAATCGCATCAAAACTGCGCGAACTCGGTGTTAATGTGGAAGTTTTCCCGGAAGCAAAAAAGATGGGCCAGCAGTATGCGCTTGCAGAAGCAAAATCCATCCACTGGGGCATTCTGATTGAATCTGGCGATGTTAATTCCAACACTGTAACATTAAAGGATTTGACCAACAGAAAGATGTACAATTCCATCAGTGTGGAAGAAGCTGCAAAACTTATTCTTGCAAAATAACAGGTGGGTTTTGCAAACCCTACAATTCTTTGGCGGCGGCCTGGGCCTTGAGTTTGTTTGAAAAGACTCTCAGACAGCTTTGAGGAACCCAGCCCTCGTCAAAGGCATACCAGGTTTCCATACTTTCATCCACGGGAATCGTCTTTTTACCCTTCACCATTAAAATCTGACCGCGCTTAAAATAAGCAGTTACGTCTTCTTCATAACCTGCGTTCTTATGGCAAGCCACATACGGAGAAGTAATCAAAACCCATTCAACGCCGGGCTCAAGGGAAAGAGGCTGGCTGTTGTCAAATATAATTTCGCCCTTTCTGTTAAAGCAGGATGCAAGGCTAAGAACAATCAATAAAGCAAAAAGAGTTTTTACAATAGTTTTCATTTTTAATTCCGCAAAAAGTCTATTCAAGAGTTTCGATAAGCGCTTTACAAACCTGAGGATAAATCAGCAGATCGCTGTCCACAAAATTTAAGGTCGGAATCTCAGCAAGTTCAGCCCATCTGTACTCGGTGTGTTCTGTCAGGGTAAAAGGCTTTTGAATTCCGTCATGCGGAAATTCAACAAGGTATGCGTGAAGGGAAAAATCATCTCCGTTGTGCTTAAAAGTGGCGCTTGCAATCTGCTTTCCGACTTTTACAGTCACACCGAATTCTTCACCAAGTTCGCGAACGATGGACTGCTCGTCAGTTTCGCCCGGTTCAACCTTACCGCCCGGAAACTCCCAGCGGCCGCCCATCTGCCCGGTCGGGTTACGATGTGCAATAAATACCTTTTTATCCTTGAATGCGATACAGGCAATTGAGGTCTTGTTCATTTTGAATTAATCTCCCACTAAAAAAAATGTATTTTACAGGAACAAAACTCTTGGAAAAATAAAGTGCAGAATTCCCGCAAGAATACAGAAAATTCCAAGATATTTACGTCCACCCACAAAAATTGAAGTTAAGAATACAGGAAGATTAAAACCAACATCTGATTTCTGTGAGTAATATTCAATAAGCAGTGCAAAGGCGCCTGCAAGCCCGGCAACTGCCGGAATCAGGTCACCGATAAGAGGCATATCCCCCTGAACCGTAGAAAGAAGCTTCATCAGGCCGACAAGGGCTGACAGAATTGCAGTTACCAGACGGAATGTAGGATCGTCAAAAAAGAGAGGATTTGCAAAAATATTTTTTGCAGATTTTGGAGCGTCATCTGCAGAGTCTTCTGCGCTTTCCTCAGATTCATCAGTTGAATCTGTACCGTCTGCTGTTGCAGCAATCGCTGATTCTTCTGCCATAAAATTTGTGGCATACACTAAAATAAGACCGATTATGAGATTCAATAAAATCGAAAGAAAATAAAACTGCAGCATTTTTAACTCCTTATTAAACTCCGCGTTAGCGGCGCTGCACGGATGCAGCGAATCGCAGTTTTGCCAACGGCAAAATCTGCATGTGATAAAAAGTACACGGACGTACTTTTTATCACGCAAACTCCTATGTTAGAGGGCGTTCTATTCAGCGATAAAAACTAACGCTTTTCGACAGTGCATAAAAGGTTCTGGTCTGATTGCCGGAAAGAAACCTGTGCACTTATATAAAATATATCATAATCATGGAAAGTTGTCCTTAAAAAAGTTTCTTTTTCTTCATAATTGAGCGTAAAGCTCTGTTTCTCTACAGCCATTTTATCTGCATCAAGAAACTGGAATTCAACATTGATTACGCTGTCAGGAGATTTTACAAACTTTTTTTCAGGCTCTTCAAAGCAGAGGCTTACATAAACATTTTCTTCAAACGAAAAGGCAGAAAGGCTCAGCGGAACATGTTCAATAAATGCCTTGTCAGGTTTATTGAATATACCGTTGATAAAAATTACTGCAACCACGATGACAAGGGTAAAAAACATAAAGCGGTTTCCTTTAGTTGCAACAAGGGCCTTAAAAAGCCCGGGTCTAAAGGCTTTAAAATCGCCGGCATAATAATCCTGTACGATTTTTGGTGCAGTTTTAATGCGTTCTTCCCTGTTGTAGTGAAAAACCATTTCTTCTTCTGAGGATTTTGTTTCTACTGCTTCAGGAATCGGGTTATAATCCATTTTTTATTCCGCTGCTGAATGACTAGTTGATGATTCCGCTTACAAGAGAATCTGTACGCCACCAGGCAACTTCTGCGTTGTGGGACTTTACAAAAAGTCCGCTGATAATTCCGTTTCCGCTTAAGCCCAGCGAATAATAAAGGATTTCTTCGTGGTTTACGTCAAGGACACGCTTTAAGATTTTTTGTCCGTTCGGCTGAACCATCTGAATCAAAAATCCCTTGTCTACAGGCACGCTGAAAAAGAACCAGCCGCTGTCAGTTACACCCAGAAAGTCAAACGGAACTTTATAAAGTTCCTTGCTCAGATTTTCGCTGACAATGTCTTCGTGGCTTGGAATTTCAAGGCCGTCATCGTATCTTCCTGAATCCACATCAAGCGGATAGAGAATTGTTTTTTCGTAGTCAATTCCTGACTGTACCTTTGTGGCCGGGTCAAGATAAGCCTTAAAGTAATCCACCTGAATGTAGAGTTTGCAGCTTATATTGTCAGGAACGACGTTTCCGATGGAAACATATGAGGCCGCTTCAGCTCCGTCACTGTCCTTGAGTTTTGGAACAGTATCTTCCGTAATTGGAATTGTGTAGAGCAGAAAGCCCTTTTCGTTGAACCAGTAAATTATAGGTCCGTTGTTTGTTTCTGAAACTACAATAAGTTCGGAGTTTTTTGATACATAGATTTTTTTGATAAAAGGAAAAGGAGTTCCACCCGGGCCCTGCTGCCCCAGATAATCAATCAGGGTACCGTCGCTGTTAAAGCGCAGGACGATGTAATTCAACAGGAGGCGTTTGTTTGCGTCAACTTCCTGGCGTTCTGCAGGCAGTGTGTCTACGACGTAAAGGCATTTTTTTGCGTCTACTGCAACAGGTCCGAGGGAATTAAAGGGATATGCAATTGCTTTTTTGGTTGAATTAACGTTTTCTGTGGTTGCAAAAGACGGAGCCCTTGTAACTTCTTCGTTGTAATAAAGACTTAAAAGGTCACCGTATGAGTTTAATTCCATGATTTTTTTGGACTCACCGTTTGCAATGTAAAAAAAGCCGTCCAGCATTGTCATGTAGGTGTTGATTGCACCCTGACCGCTCAGGTTGAATAAATTGAGTTCGTCCTCAAAACTTCCGTAGTTGAGTGTAAACAGCTGGTTTTCGCGGATGGAAGCAACGGTTCCTCCACGGCGGCAGCCTGCGAGGGCAAATAATGTAATTCCTGCGGCGAGAATAAATTGAATACGGCGTAACTTTTTATTGAACATGATTTTAGAATATTGAATAACAAAATAATCGTCAACCGACGGAGCCTGAGTCAGATAATGTTCAAAATCGCCCTTCACTATCATGCATTCAGTTTATTTTCCTCTTTTCCTAACAGGATTTTTTTATTATATTATATACATTATGTTAGACAAAATTTTTACTGCGATTTTCGGTTCGCAAAATGACCGTGATGTAAAAAAACTTAAGCCTATTGTTGCGGCTGTAAACGCAAAAGAAGAATGGGCTAAATCCCTTTCTGCCGAAGATTTTCCAAAACAAACAGAAATTTTTAAAGAAAGAATAAAGAACGGCGAAAGCCTTGATGATATTCTCCCGGAAGCATTTGCACTCTGCCGTGAAGCTGCCTTCCGCGTACGCGGCGAACGTGCATACGACGTTCAGATTATGGGTTCCATCGTCCTCCACTCCGGACGCATCACCGAAATGAAGACCGGTGAAGGTAAAACCCTTGTTGCCGTAGCACCTTCATACCTCAACTCGCTCACAGGAAAAGGCGTACACGTTGTAACAGTAAACGATTACCTTGCTGAACGCGATGCCAACACAATGCGCCCTGTATTTGCATACCTCGGCTGCTCGGTTGGTGCAATTCTTTCAAACATGGATAACGATGCACGCCGCCAGGCTTACGCATGCGATATCACATACGGAACAAACAACGAATTTGGTTTTGACTACCTTCGTGACAATATGCAGATTGACCTGAGCCGCAAAGTTCAGCGCGGGTTCAACTACTGTATCGTCGACGAAATCGACTCGATTTTGATTGATGAAGCCCGTACTCCGCTCATTATTTCGGGTGCAGGCGAAGACGATACCTACAAATATTATGAAGTAGACAAATACGTCGGCGAACTTACAGAAGTTGCAAAAGATCCTGCCACAGACGACTACCCTGACGAAGTAAACATGACTCCGGAAGAACGCGCCGCAATGGAAGGTGACTATAAAATCGACGAAAAATCAAAACGTGTTTCATTTACCGACAAAGGTATGGATCACATTGATAAAATTCTTCACAAACACAATCTCATCGCTCCTGATACAAAACTCCAGGACGAACAGAACTTTGAATTCCTGCACTACTTTACACAGGCAGTTCGCGCCCACCTTCTCTACGAAAACGATGTTGACTACGTAGTAAAAGACGGTCAGGTTCAGATTGTTGATGAATTTACAGGCCGTATTCTCGAAGGCCGCCGCTATTCTGACGGACTGCACCAGGCAATCGAAGCAAAAGAGCACGTTCACATCGCACAACGAAACCGTACAATGGCAACAGTTACATTCCAGAACTTCTTCCGTATGTACACAAAGCTTTCGGGTATGACAGGTACTGCACAGACAGAAGCAGTTGAATTCGGAAAGATTTACAAGCTGGACGTTGTTGCAATCCCGACAAACCTTCCTGTTGCACGTATCGACGAAAACGATGAAGTTTACCTCAACGAAGAAGACAAATGGAATGCAATCGTTAAAGAAATCGAAGCAGCACACGCAAAGGGTCAGCCAATCCTCGTCGGTACAGTTTCCGTAGAAAAGTCTGAACACCTGTCTGCACTTTTGACACGCCACGGAATCCGCCACGAAGTATTGAACGCAAAGAACCACGCACGCGAAGCCCTGATTATCGCAGAAGCCGGTGCAAAAGGTTCTGTTACAGTTGCAACAAACATGGCCGGCCGCGGTACCGATATCAAGCTCGGAGGAAGTTACGAAAGCCGCGCCGTTAAACGCGCAGGAACAAACGCAACTCCGGAACAGCTCAAGGAAGCCATGCAGATCGAAAAAGAAAAATGGCTCAAAGATTACGAAGAAGTTAAAGCACTCGGCGGTTTGTATGTAATCGGTTCAGAGCGCCACGAATCACGCCGTATCGACAACCAGCTGCGCGGACGTTCAGGACGTCAGGGTGACCCGGGACGTTCAAAATTCTTTATCTCAATGGACGACGACCTGATGAGGCTTTTCGGCGGCGAAAAGATGAAGAACATCATGAAGCGCATCGGTATGACAGACGGCGAACCTATCTTCCATCCGTGGCTCAACAAGGGTATTGAAAACGCCCAGAAAAAAGTTGAACAGCGCAACTTTGAAATCCGTAAAAACCTTATCGACTATGACGACGTTCTCAACGAACAGCGTGAATACATCTACGAACAGCGTGACGGCATTCTCGCAGACGACAATCTTTCAGAACGCATCATGAATACGGCAAATGACTACCTCGACGAATGGTTTGCTGAATACGCGCACAACCGCAAAACAGGCCTCGGTCAGCTTTTGGATAATATCCGCGAAAACTTCGGAATCCAGCTCCCTGCAGAAGAAGTTACAAAAGAAAAGGTAATTGCCCTTCTCCAGAATGATTTGACAGAAAAAGAAACTCTTGTCGGACACGAACAGTTCAATATGTTTATCCGCTATCAGTATATTCAGCAGATTGACCGCAAATGGCTCGACCAGCTCGAATATCTGGACGGTCTTCGCGAAGCAGTTCACCTCAGAACATACAGTTCAAAGAACCCGCTCACAGAATATAAAATTGACGGCTTTAACATGTTTGATGAACTTATCGAAGGAATCCGCCTGACAATTGCAGGACGCGTATTCAAGGTACGTGTACGCATCAACGGACAGCCTCAGCCGGTTCAGCGCAACATCCAGATGAACGCACAACACCAGGAAGCCCAGAGCATGAGCCAGGCAGCCGGAGCACAGCAGGCTCAGCAGCAGGCAAGTTCAAACTTTAACAGTTATTCAAGCAGACAGGCCGCCGGAAGAGTAATGGCAGGAGCTCGTCAGGGCGACAACATTACAGTGCGCCGTACAATGCCAAAAGTCGGCCGTAACGATCCTTGTCCATGCGGAAGCGGGAAAAAATATAAGCAATGCCATGGTCGCTAGCGCGACCAGGTAAGATGCGAAGCCTCTTACGCACGGGCGTTAGCCTACGGCTAAGCCCAACGAGTTTGCAACGCAAACTCGCAGTCGCTAAATCGGCCGGCTTCCTTATTTTCTCATTCCGGTGTGGCCAGGAACGCCGCGTCTTGTTACCGGCCAGAAGCGGTAACTTGTTGTTCCAAGCATGCGTCTCACCGGAACATACTGCGGTTCAAGATTTGAATAATATGTAACCGAATACCTGTCGTACTGTGTAAGTTCAACAAGTTTTGGTGTGTATGAATGTCTCATATCAAGTGAATTGAATCTGTTGTCGCCCATCATAAAATAACATCCGGCAGGAATGTACTGAGGCTTTCCGTCTTCTGTGTCTGCCGGGAAGGCTCCAAAACTTCGTCTGTCGATAAGGAAAACATAATCATTCAATTTCTGTGCTTCTTTCATGTATTCAAGGAGCTGGGCGTCGGTTGAATATACATTTTCAAAAGTGCCGTTAACGATCAGTTCAGCGTCGCGTACGATAATCTGGGCGATTTTCTGCTTGATCATAAGGTTCAATTTATAATTTGCTTCTTCGTAGAGGTTTCCGTTAAAGTCAGTTTTGATTGAAGACGCCCAGTCTGTTGCAAATGCGCGGAACCACTGTGCTCCTTCTGTTGAATTCAATAATTTGGAAGTGCAGTCATAATGTCTTGAAAAAATGGAATATTCAAACATTCCTTCTTTGTTAAAGAACTTTTCAAGGTCACCGCTGTTCTGATGGCGTGCGTAAATTCTCCATGCCCTGTCAAAACGCTCTGCAAGACCTGTCAGACGGGCGCGGACAAGCTGAACATCAAGTTCGCGGCGTTCTTTTTCGCACTCAAGCATCTGATCATAGTCAGACTGTGAAAGCGGATAATCCTGAATCTGATTGTTCTTTCTCAAATCAGCACGGACTTCATTTAAGTTCCAGCAGGCCCAACGGCTGTCGTCTTCCACAACGCTCCATTCATCGCTCTTTGCGGTCCGGTGATATAAAATGCCGTCCTGCATCATCAACTGCTCTCCAGGAACTCCTGTGACGCGTTTAACGAGGGGATCTGCCTTAGGGTTACCATCCTCGTCAACATTGATATTTACGCGTGTGAGGGTAAGCATGTAAACAATCTGGCTCAAAAATGTGCGGACTTCACTCTTTCTGTCGTCGCTGTAATGAGGATTACGGAAAACTACAATGTCTCCCCTCTTATAGCGCTTGAGATAAGGAAGCCCCACATCACTCAGCGGGAATTTTGGTCCGCTCAAAGTCTTGAATACAACAACACGGTCCTTGATTAAAAATTCCGGAACCATTGATTCTGACGGAATTTCGTAAAGCTGAACGATAAATATATTCAAAAGGAGAACCATAAAAACGGCCTGAACAAGAGCATCAACCCAGCTCAACGCTTCGAGAAGACCTCTTTTTGCGCCTTTGTATGAAGAAAGCGAATGAGATTCAAGATATTTAAGCCATGACGGATCGATTTTACCGATTCGCTTTATATTAAGATAATGAAGAATTACAAGAGAAAGGCCTGTGCTCACACACCACAGAATTACTGTGATAAAGTCGAGTGCAAAAGGCGCTCCGTTTACTCCTGCACGGCGGAGAACAAAACAGATTAACAGAACAAAGGGCTCGTACTGCAAAAGTTCGCGGTAGATACTGATTGACTTTGCCTCATTTTTACAGAAAACACTGTTGTATCCGAAGAAATACAAAAGTGCCGAATACGCCAGTCCCAGAACCAGGGCCAGAAGCGAAATATCAAAATGATAATTAATGCACAGTAAAGAAAAAACTGCAGAAGTAATTGCAAGGGAAAGTGACTGAATCTTTAATTTGTTTTTATTCATACAAAGATTATAGCAAAATCAGGTGAAACAGACTATACTGTTCCTATGAGTTTGTACACCAATTTAGAAAGCGAATTTGATTTTTACCCGTTTGAGGAATCAGAAAAAAATCACGGTTCAATCCCGTCAATAAACACAAGCGTCCTGAAAAAAATTACAAATCAGGCCTTCAGCACACTTTCTTTTAATTTTACAAAAGAACATATTCAAAACATAATCAGGGCGTTTAACCGGAGCGACGCAACAGAAAACGACAAATACGTCTGCGCAAGTATTTTGAAAAACGCACAGATAGCAAGCCAGAAAAAGTTTGCCCTTTGCCAGGACACAGGAATTGCAAATATCTACGGCTGGAATAACGCTCTTTTGTTGAATTCAGGCAGCGGCAAAAACGCATTTACAAATATTTACGAAGGTGCAGAAGAAGCTTACGACAAAAACAACCTCCGTTTTTCAACTTCGTGCGCTCAGAACTTTTACGACGAAAAAGACCCAAAAAGCAATATGCCTCCACAGACAGCAATTTTTGACAGTTCGGCATCTCTTGCCCCACTTCCGTCCTTTATGGAGACTTTTGTCAATGAAGGAACTCCAGCCCTCGGAATGATTTTCTGCGCAAAAGGCGGCGGTTCTTCAAACAAAACAAGTTTTGTCCAGGGAACAAAGGCTTATTTGAATCCCGAAAAAATCCGTTCGTTCTTAAAAGAACAGATAAGTCACCTCGGAACAAGTGCCTGTCCGCCATACACACTGGCCTTTGTTGCAGGCGGTCTCAGCCCGGAACAGAACACTCTCACACTCAAACTTGCAACGGCAGGTGCCTACGACAAAATGACAACAGAGCCAAATCCGTTCGGCTTCCGCGATAAAGAAATTGAAAAACTCATGCTCCAGATTGCAGAAGAAACCGGTTACGGAGCCCAGTTTGGAGGAAAGTGTTTTGCACTGGAAGCAATCGCAATCCGCCTTCCGCGCCACGGAGCGTCCTGCCCTCTGAGCATAGGTGTAAGCTGTTCGGCCCACCGAAACTTAAAGGCAGTAGTTACACCGGAAGGTTTTTATCTGGAAAAAACAGCAGCCGAACCAGAGAAAATCCCGGGCTTTAATGAGGCAGTTGAATATTTGAATTCTTCAGGCAAGACACCAGCTGAAACAGAAAACTCTACCCAGAAAAACTTTGTCGTAAACACAAACGACGGAATCGCAAAAACCCTGGAACAGTTAAAAGACGCAAAATGCGGAGACCGTATCAGTTTGAGCGGAAAGATTTTAGTTGCACGCGATGCAGCCCACGCCCGCTGGCAAAAACTCATCGACAGCGGAAAGGGCCTTCCGGATTACACAAAACATTACCCGATCTGTTACGCAGGTCCTGCACGCACACCGGAAGGCTCTGTAATCGGCTCTTTCGGACCGACAACAGCCGGAAGAATGGACGTATACGCAGAAAGCTTAATGAGCCGCGGCGCAGCCCTTGTAACCCTTGCAAAAGGAAACAGAAGCAGAATGTGGCAGGAAGCATGCAATAAATACAATGCGTTCTACCTGGGCACTCCGGGCGGAATTGCAGCACTGATTGCAAGCAGCTATATTCTGGACCAGAAAATCGTTGACTACGAAGACCTTGGAATGGAAGCAGTCCGGCTGATTACAGTAAAAGACCTTCCGTGCTTTGTTCTGACAGACAAAAACGGAAACGATTTTTATTCAAACTGCGGTCAGTAAAACAACAAGGCCGCTGGCGCCGGATTTATAAGGAGAAAATATGGATTTACCGGTTTTTGATAAACAGGACGCTCTGGACATGCTCGGATGCGATATGGAATTATACGAAATTCTTCTCGACGCCTTTATCGGAGTTGAGTTTTCAAGGGAACACCTGGAAAAGCTCATAAAACAGCTGGATTTTTCTGAGGCGGCTTCCTATGTTCACGCGGTTAAGGGGGCAGGCCGTCAGCTTGCCTGTAAAAAACTTGCAAAATCCGGTCAGGACCTTGAAGATGTGCTTAGAAAAAAAGCCGAAGGTGATTTGGACAGCCTTACAGAAGTTTTTGTTTCTGACTATCACGAAGCCTTTGCCGTAATCAAAGCGGAACTCGATAAAATCCGCGCATAGATTCATACAAAACTTCACTAAGTTCATCGATACAAATTCCCCTTAGTTCACAGGCCTTATTGTAAACATCGATAATCTGCAGGGGACTTGTAAACTCTTCTCCCTTTAATGTCTGGTAAGGAGCGTCGGTTTCAAGGAAAATGCGCTCTAAAGGCAGTGACTTTACACATTCAATTGCACTCTTTTTTCCGTTGATTAAAGGCTTTCCAAAAGAAAAATAAGCGTTTACTCCGCGTTCTAAAAGTGAGCGCGCTTCGTTCAAGGTGCCCGCCCAACTGTGGAACATCACAGAAGGCAGTTTCTTTAACTTCCTGTAATCGCGGAAAAACCGGTCTGTACACTTTCTCCCGTGAATTACAAGGGGCTTATCAAAGGCTGCGGCTAATTCAAGCTGGGTCGCCCAGCAGACCTCCTGTTCCTGTTTAAGTTTTTTAAATTCATCAGTAAAAAAATCAAATCCGCACTCACCCACCGCATCAATCAAATCCGCCTCAAGCAAATCCCTGAGTGTGTCGAGTTCTTTCAAATCCGGATTTTGAGGATGAACTGCAAAGAGATTAAAAAAATGAATATTGGGATTAGCGGATTCAATTTGAGATGCAAGAGTCTTCTGCAGGTTGAATTCATCACGACTGAATGCACAGGTCGCCCCAAAGAATTCAATTTGTGAGGAAAAATCAAAACTGTCTTTGCATTGGGTTAAATGCAGATGGCTGTCAAAAATCTTCATAAAGGTAAAAAAAAATTAAAAACCGCTTAAGGTCCTTTTTATTATACCGAAAATAATATTGTACGGCACATAAATTTTACGTTTTAACGTAGGAGGATACACAAATGGGTACATACACACTTAAAAGCATTGGAAAAAACACTGACTATATGACAGTAGTCCGCGAAATGGATGATGGATATGTTGTACGCATCGTACGCGACGAAGATGGATATGATGATGTAACAACAGATTATATCAGCAAGGCATTGTTCGAATCTTGCATTCGCACAGGATACCTTACAAAAGTTGCTGCTGTAGTAGAAGCTACTGCCTAACTTTTGACTTAATTCTTAGAAATCAACTGAAGGGCTGCCTCAAACCTTGTATCAACATCAGGTGTTTGCGGCAGCCAATTTATTTTTGCACCCTTCTTTTCCATTGAACGGAACCAGGTTTCCTGCCTTTTGGCAAACTGACCGATGGCCAGGTTCAAAAGTTCAAATAACTCTTCTTTAGTTTTTATTTTTCCCTGCAGATATTGAGAAACAAAACGGTATTCAAGGCCAAGGCTTTCCAGGCGCTCAAAACTTGCGCCGTCATTATGGAGTCCTTCAACTTCTTCAATCAGGCCTTCTTCAAGACGCGCCTTTAAGCGGCGGGCTATTCCCTGGCGGACAAGAGAGCGTTCAAAGGTTGTTCCGATGATAAGAGGTTCAATTTTTGGGCGGCGTGCCATAATTTCTTTTTTTAATTCCTGGTAGCGCTCACTCAAATTGAATCTGTTAATCATAATCGCCGTGATAATACGCTCTTTTGTTGCAAAATCAGTTGTATTATGAAGTTTTTCCTTTTCTTTTATGAGAATTTCCTTGAGTTGTCCGTATGAAAGTTTTTCAAGTTCAGCGCGCTCTGAAGGATCTTCTGTAAAAGGAATCATTTCGTAGTTACGGATAATTGAATCCAGATACATTCCTGTTCCGCCGACACAGACAGGAAGAACTCCCCTTTTCTGGCAGTCGGCTACGGCTTCGTAAAAGTCAGCAACAAAGTCTGCAAGGTTGTATTCGCGCTCAAGAGTGCAGACGTCAATAAGATGATATGGAACATTATAAAAACCGCCGGTAATTTTGTCTTTCAGGGCCGGATTGAGTTTCAGGGCATAATCGGCTGGAATTTTAAAATCTGCAAGGTCCTTACCGCTTCCAATATCAAGTCCCTTATAGACCTGCCGAGAATCTGCGCTTAAAATCTCACCTCCAAGAGCTGTTGCAATCCGGACACCGATTGCAGTTTTTCCTACAGCAGTTGGACCCAGGATAAAAATACAATTAAATGACACGGCACACCGCACACTTTAAATATTCGCTCTTTGGATAGCCGGCGAGCACCGGATGGTCAGGACCTGCGCCATATTTTGCAAGAATCTGTACTTTCTTTTTGCTGTCTTCTGCGGCCTTCATGATCATGCCGTAAAAGTGTTCGCTGTCAAAAAAGTATGAACATGAACAGGTAACAAGAATTCCATTAGGATTTAAAAGCCGCATTGCGCGGAGGTTGATTTCTTTATAACCACCGTATGCTTTCTGGATATTTTTGGCGTTCTTTGTAAAAGCGGGAGGATCAAGGACAATAAGATCGAATTTCCGGCCTTCTGCCTCGTACTGTTTCAGAATATCAAAAACATCGCCGCACACGGAACTCATTTTGCTGCCGGCATGATTCAATTCAATATTTTTATTGATCATGTCCACGGCTTCCTGGCTCAAGTCTACGCTGACAACCTGTTTTGCCCCGCCTTTAAACGCATTAAGACCAAAGGCTCCTGTATGAGAGAATGTATCGAGGACAGTTTTCCCCTGACTGAGTTCTGCAACCTTTTTGCGGTTGAATTTCTGGTCGAGGAAGTAACCTGTTTTCTGGCCCTTTGCAATATCAACCTGAAGGAGAACATCGTTTTCGCGGATTGTAATTACGGACTGACCTGCTTCCCCAATCCAGCCTGATTTTTCTTCAAGGCCTTCTTTTTCGCGGACACCGGCATCGCTTCGTTCATAAATATAGTCTGCGCGGATAATTTTTTTAAGTGCTTTTAAAATCTCGTGTCGATATACTTCGCACGAAAGGGACAAAAACTGAACTACGAGATAGATTTTTTTTGTAACGTCAAAATAACGTTCTACGATAAGCCCCGGAATCAAATCAGCTTCACCATAGATTAAGCGGTAACTGTCCTTCATATCGTAATACAATTTGCGTAAGTCGTAGGCGTCACTTACCTTCTTTTCGTAATAAGCTTCTGTATCTTCTGTCACCCTGTCGGCGTGTTCATATCCGATAAGGCGGACAGTAATTTTTGATTTACGGTTAATGATTCCTGTACCTAAAAAGCCGCCGGCATGTGCAAAAACTTCTACGACAGAACCGTCCTCAACCTTACATTCTTCAAGGGAAGTCTGTTTAACTCCGGATTTTTCTTCAAACTTTACGGTTGAAATCTCATTGTCAAAAACCCAGGGAAAGCCCTGTTGAATTTCCTGCTCTTCTTTTGGCTTTAAAAATACTCTTGGAAACATCTTTAATTCCTAAAATCCATATTTTTTAGCAGAACCTCTAAAAACGGTCTGCATAACTTCCATGGCATGTTTTACAGGAATAAATGTAATTCCTGTCTTTACAATGTCCGGAATCTCTTCAAGGTCGCGCTCATTTGCTTTTGGAATAAAGATTGTTTTGATACCGTTGCGTTTTGCGGCAACAGATTTTTCGCGTAAACCGCCGATTGGCATAACTGCACCGGTCAAATCCAGTTCTCCCGTCATTGCTACGTTCGGTTTTACAAGTCTTCCAGTCAAAAGCGACATAAATGTTACAGCCATTGTAATTCCGGCACTTGGTCCGTCCTTAGGAGTTGCTCCTTCCGGAATGTGCAGGTGAATTACATTTTTGTTGAACCACTTAACGTCCTTGATTTTGTGTTCTATAGCATACTGTTTTACCCAGTTAAATGCAATCTGAGCAGACTCTTTCATTACGTCGCCCATCTGACCTGTAAGCTGAAGCCCACCCTTTCCGTCTTCAAAGGCAATTGCTTCAATCAGGAGGGTATCTCCGCCCATGCTTGTCCATGCAAGGCCGATGTTTGTTCCAGGAACAGTTGCCTTTTTGATTTCGCTTTCGTCAAAGACAGGCTTTCCAAGATAGCGGTCAAGGTCCTTGGCATCGATAACAAAACTGTCAGCCTTAAGTTTTTCAACCTGACCGTCAACAACTGCTTTTACAGAAGACAAAGTTTTTGTGTCGGCTGGAATTCCAGCAAGGCTTTCTGTGATAATCTTCCTGTGAATTTTATCAATACACTTTTCGTAATTGCGCACACCTGCTTCGCGGGCGTATTCTTCTGCAATACGTGTCAGGGCTGCCTTGGTATATTTTACCTGATTCTTTGCAAGACCGTTTTTGACAAGATTCTTTGGAATCAGATATTTTTTTGCAATCTGGAGTTTTTCCTGATCGATATAGCCCGCAAGAGAAATAATTTCTGCACGGTCGAGCAGAGGTTCAGGAATTGAATCCAGTGTGTTTGAAGTTAAAATAAAGAATACGTTGCTCACATCAAATGGAAGATCAAGATAATTGTCGCGGAAGCTTACATTCTGTTCAGGGTCAAGAACTTCAAGCAGTGCACTTGCCGGATCTCCCTGCTGGCTTGAACCCATTTTGTCGATTTCATCAATCATAAAAACAGGAGATTTTGATTTTGTAATCTTAAGTCCCTGAATGATTTTTCCTGGCATTGCCCCGATATATGTGCGGCGGTGTCCTTTGATTTCGGCTTCGTCACGCATACCGCCAACGCTGAAGCGGTAAAAAGGTTTTCCCATAGCATCTGCGATTGAACGTCCGATGGATGTTTTTCCGACACCAGGAGGTCCGACTAAAATCAAAATTGAACCTTTGTTGTCCTGCTTGATTTTGCGGACAGAAAGGTATTCAATAATTCGTTTTTTAACATCATCAAGACCGTAGTGGTCGCGTTCAAGAATTTTATACGCCTTAGCAAGGTCGAGTGCTTCTTTCTGCTCTTCGTTCCACGGAAGATTGCAGATGAGTTCGAGATAATTGCGCGAAACAAAATACTCGGAAGAGTTAGGGTCCATGAGCTTGAACTTTTCAAGTTCGCTGTCGCAGGCTTCCTTGATTTCGCCTTCAAAATGGAAGCTTTCAATTTTTTCCTTGAATTTGGTGTAATCGTTACCTTCTCCGTCGGCTCCGATTCCAAGTTCGTCCTGAATTGCCTTCATTTCTTCGCGGAGGAAGTATTCGCGCTGATTTTTTTCTACGCGGTCATTGAGTTCGCCCTGAATTTTTTTCTGAATACGTAAAAGTTCCTGTTCCTTTTTGATGAACACAAGAACCTGTTCCATGCGGGCACGGATATTGAGCTGTTCAAGAACTTTCTGCTGTTCGTTTTTGTCTGTATTTAAAATTGAAGCGATAAAGTCGGCGATTTTACCCGGATGGTCAATATTAACCATGTTGAGGCGCATTTCTTCGCTGAAAAGCGGATTATTGTCGCTGATTTCCTTCATTTCAGAAATCAATGCGCGTGTAAGAGCCTTAACTTCAAATGTGTCAGCTTCTTCATCTTCAAGATATTCAACAGCCGCATAAACCGGAGTTTTCTGGCTCAATGCGCGCTTAACCTTAAAACGCTTGATAGTCGAAACAAAGATATTTACGCCGCCGTCCGGCAGATTGATTTTTTTGATAATGCGGGCAACGGTGCCGACTTCGTAAAGTTCGCTGATTGTCGGATTATCACTTTCTTTTTTTGTAAGGCAGAGTCCGATAAAGCCGTTTTCTTCAAATGCCTTGTCGATGGTTTTTACATCTTCTGAATTTGTAATCATCAGAGGAGTAAAAATTCCCGGGAATATCGGGCGTACGTTCAATCCGATTAAAAAGAGTTTGTCCGGAAGCATTTTATCTACCGGGACAATTGAGGCGCCTTCTTTTTTTGAATCTGCCTTTTTTGTACCACGGGAAGATTTTGTCTGTTTAGAGTCTTTATCTTCTGTTGAATTTTTATCGTCTCTGGCCTTTTCGCCTGTTTTTTTAGAAGTCTTTTCTTTTTTTTCTACAGTTACTTCAACATCGACAGGAACATCTCCGTCAAAGTTTTCTGAGACAAAATCTCCGATAGCAGAGCGGATTTTATCTTCAAATTCCTTTTTAATCTGCTCTTCATCCTGTCCGTTTATTTTATCGTCATTTTCGTTATTATTGTCTTTAGCCATATTTATAATGTAATCACAAAAAGAGCGAACGACAAGTAAATACTTGAATTCAACACTATTCTATTTTTTGACTTCTTCAGTTTTCTGCATAGCAGCGCTGATGATAAGTTCGTCCTGGTACCAGTCCAAAAGAAGTGAATATACGGCATCTTCGTAACCATCACAGCGTGCAAGAACCTTGATAATTGAACCGCTCTTGATATCTTCTGCAGGAACTTCTTCCATCAGAACCCACTTTCCGCGGTATGAGAGCAAGAACTTTGTGTCATCAGTCAGGTTCTTTCCGTTTGCGCTGTCGTAACTTGTTGTTTTGATTGTTACGTCAGTTTTACGGTTTTTAAGTGAATTAATATTCAATGTAACAGATTTGGATTCAACCTTAAGGGACTGCCAGATAACATACGGCCCTGCCGCAATTTTTACACGGTAGTTTCCTTCCCGAAGATAAACCGGATAAGTCTGGTAGTTTTTGGTTTTTGAATTTGCAGAGTCCTGAGCTTTTTTTTCGTTGAATACACGACGGGTTCCGCTCACTTCCGGGATGGAGTTTCCATCATCTTCAAAAAAGAATGCGCGCACAGGAAGGTCGCTGTTTACGCTTGAAGTTTTTGGCATCTGCATATTGATGACAACTTCGCGGTACCAGTGGCTCAAAACCGTTTTATGAATATAACCCTTGTACCATACAAAACCAAAGGCGGCTGCAAAGGCAAGGACGCATGCAATGATAATACCGACTTTTTTAGCCTTGTTCTGTTTTCGTTCAAAGGCCGGCAGAGTAAGCTGTTTTTTTGAAAGAACGCACTGAGCAAGGGCAATGCGGATTTTATGGGTGTTATAGTGTGAAAGGTATTTTTTTACAATTGCGATAACCTTTTCAATCGACTGAAATCTTCTGTCAGGATTAGCGCGGAGCATTTTTTTAATCATGCGGCAGATTACCGGCGGAATATTTTTATCGATTCTACGCGGATTTACATACTTACCCTTTTTGATTTTTTCGAGAGTTTCTGGATTTAAGTTTGAAGGAAACGGTTTTGAGCCTGTAAGCATTTCATAGAGCATTACACCCATTGAATAAATATCGGCCCTCTTATCAACGCTGCGGCTGTCTGTAATCTGTTCAGGCGACATGTAGGCAGGAGTTCCGAGAGTAACACCGCTCTGGGTCAGGTTTCCGTCCACCTTTGTAGAAGCAGTATCGTCGGAAGTTGAAAGAGGAATCTCATCTCCGCTTTCTGATGAAGCAATACCAAAGTCAGCAAGTTTTACTTCGGCACGTTTTGAAATCAAAATATTTCCCGGTTTGATATCCCGGTGAACAATTCCCCGGGCATGTGCAAATTTAAGCGACAGACATGCGTCATGAAAAATCAAAAGTGCTAGTTCAGTGCCGAGGGCAACCTGTTTATCGAGCAGCTGTGCAAGAGAAAGACCGTCTACAAATTCCTCAACGATATAATGGCTCTGGCCTTCGATAAAATAGTCAAAAAGATGAACAATGTATGGACTCTGCATATCCAGCAGAATCTGGGCCTCTCTCTTAAAGCGCTCCTTGACGGTTGCGTTGTTGCGGATTGTAAGTTTTTTAATGATAACGAGGCGCTTTAAAGACGGGTGAACAGCCTTGTAAACGGCGCCCATTCCACCTTTTGCAACGAGAGACATTATTTTGTATTTACCTATTGTTTCAGGAATTTTTTCTGCCATGGCAAAGTCCTTAAGTTCAAGTTAAAAATCAGTTTTCTGGAGCAACGTTAATCATGCCGGTTTTAGGATCAAATCTTGTTCCAGGCATAACGAGTGCAACATTTTCCTGATCCGGGTTATGGATTTGAATATATTTTTTTCTCTGTCGGTAAGCATAAGTGCCTTTTATCGGACGGTGTCCGCCAATCCAGACAACGTCACGGCAGTTTTTGCCTACGAGATTTCTGATTGATTTGGAAACGGCTCCAGTCATGGCTCCGTCATTTGGAGTCCAGGTCAAGCCAAGAACCACATTTGAATTTGTGCGGTAGTTGATGATTTTTGTTTTATTCATCACAAAGGCTGGTTCTGCGTGAGAAACGACAAGGTTGTCAAAAACGGCGCACAGCGGAAGGCAGTGTTCAAAGCAGCTTAAAAGATACAATACTGCATCTCCGTACTTTTCGCTCATAAAACGGTAAACCATCTGGCCTTCGGCCACCATCTTGTGGAATGCGTGATTTCCACGGCCCTCTTCGTTCAGAATATTTTCGTGGTTTCCTTTTAAAAAATGAAAGTATTTTGGGCAGGCAAGCTTTAAAGTAATGACCATCTGGAGGAGATTTAAGTTTTCAAGCATTTCAGAATTCATTTCGGGACAGATTACCTGACCTTTTGAATATGAAAGATAGGCCTTTTTCCATCTTGCATAACCGCGAAGTTCACTGTGATACAAATCACCGACAAAAATTACGTAAACAAGCCCCTTTTCAAGAGCCTGTAAAACGGTAAGTTTTTCCGGCCAGCCATCAGGTTGAATCTGATAATCGAGTATGTGCATCAAAAAGTATCCGCGGGCATGTAAATCCGGAATAACGATTACAGGCTTGTCATCTCCCCTGAAGTCCAAAAGCCCGCCTGCATACTTTTTATCAGACTTTTCTTTTGGACGATAGACTGAATCTTCATTTTCTAAAAACGAGACCGCCTTATCGGAAAGCTCAAGCAGAACGTCGTGATCGGGCAATTGTGAGGAATTGAGATAATCGTAAAGTTGCTGCCGTAAATTCAATTAAAACCTACGAGATAACGAGATTGACCGAACCGATGGTAATCTTGTCGCCCGGGTTAAGCTTAACGTACTTGTCATTAGGAAGACGATGACCGTTAACAAAGGTACCGTTGGTTGAATTTTCATCTTTGATAAAATAAACATCCTTGATTTTTTGAATCACCGCATGAACACGGCTTGCAAGTTTATTATCAACGACGATATTGCAGTCAGGCGAACGTCCGATCGTCATCTTTGCAACGAGATTAATCTTTTTTTTGTTGAACATGAGATACGAAACTTCTCCCGTATCCGCAATTTTTTCAAGATGCCGGCCAACCGGCGAACTGGTAACAATAGTAGTATCCTGCATACAAACTATTATATAACAAGAATCGTCTTTCGTGAAGAATAACAGTTGGTTATTTTTATTCTTTATATGTTGTGACTGGAGACAAAGTTTATTCAATTGAATCCACAAGTTCAAAACGCCATTTTTGGTTAACATCAGGATACTTTTCGTGATCCACTTCGCTCAAAAACATCTTTTTTTCGCGTATCCACAGCGAATTATCAGCGTACAGCCTGCGGTAAACCACATATTCTTCCTGAGTCTCGGAGTGAAAGGCAACATCTTCTACAATGTAGAATTTATTTTTAAAGTGCCGGTAAATACCGTGAATTTTTACTTCGCGCTCTTCCATAACAAACTCCTTTAAAGCCTCGGCGGCAGCCGCGCGCCATGGAGGGCGCGAATCGCAGTTTTGCCAACGGCAAAATCTGCACGTGATAAAAAGTACACGGAAGTACTTTTTATCACGCCTCCTTTAATTCCATGTTTTCCAGATTTCAGGCTCATAGCCGACAGTTGCGTCAATTTTGCCGTTACGGCAGATTGGTTCGGCAAGAAGTATTATATCAGATTATGCCGCTTAAATTAACCAGTGATTTTATTGTAAAAAATAAAAAAAAATTCTCCACAAAAATAAGTTTTTGTTATATAATTTATCATATAAAAATAACATTGGAGAAAGAGTATGAAAATTAAAAACCGCCTGATGATAAGTTATGTAATCATCTCAGCAGTTGCTGTTACTATACTTGCTGTTCCTACCATTATCCTGCAGCAGAAAAATCTTAAAAACAAAATTATCGAACTTTCAGCGCTCCAGGTAGAAAATGTTCACAACAAAATCGACAAATTCCTGGATGTTCCGCAGAACACAATCAACATGCTCGCAAATTATATGGCAAATCTTGAATACTACCCGAGGGACGAAATTGAATTTGTTCTCGAAAACGAATCCCGCGGCTTCAAACAGTATTCGATGGTTTATATTTCAAGTGCAATTCCTACATGCCGCGGCGGTTTTACATATTCAAACATCCACTGGAATGCTCCTGCTGATTTTGATGAAACCAGCCGGACCTGGTTCATCAAAGCTAAAGAAAATCAGGGAACAATCGTTTTTTCTGACCCGTATGTTGATGAACAGTCCAAGGGAATCGTTGTTACACTTTCGCGTTCCTTTACCAACCGCCAGGGTGAATTTGCAGGAGTTATCGGAATTGACCTTCTGCTTGATGACGTTGTTGAACTCGTTGAAAAAGTTAAACTCAGCCCGAACGGACAGCCGTTCATGATTAACTCAATAGGAAACTATGTTACAAATCCGGATCCTTCCAAAGTTGCAAACGCAAACTTCTTTACTGAATTCAATTTTAACAGTCTGGTTTCAAATATTCAGGAAGATGAACCATACATCAGCCTGGATTATGAAGGCCACTATTTTGCAGCACGCAAAATGCCTTCTTTGTGCGGCTGGACATTGCTCTGTATCGGACCTTCCGGTGAACTTTACAGCGAAATACGCCAGAGCATTATTCTCACAATTATTGTAAGTGTTGTAGCAATTATTCTTGCTCTCCTGGTAGCATTCATCGTTTCGCTTTCAATCACAAGCGGTCTCAAATATGTTACAAACGCCCTCAAGGAAATCTCAAGCGGACGGGGCGATTTAACCCGCCGTATCGAATACAAGGCAGATGATGAAATCGGTGAAATTACTACAAGCTTTAACAGCTTTAACGAAAAACTTTCAGAAATCGTCCGGGAAATTTCAAATTCACGCGAAGCTTTGTCAAATGCCGGTGTAAACATGACCGACAGTTCTGATCAGACAGCCGACGCAATCAGTTCAATTATCCAGCACATCAGCGCCGTTAACAACCAGATTATCGATCAGGGAAGCGTTGTATCTGACACTGCAAGTGCCGTAGACCAGATTGCCCGCAATATCGATTCCCTTGAATCCATGATTAACCGTCAGGCACAGGGCGTAAGTCAGGCATCAAATGCAGTAGAAGAAATGATTTCAAGTACGAATTCAGTAAGTTCAAATGTAGAAAAAATGGCCCAGTCATTCGACCTGCTCCAGACAAACGTCCAGACAGGTTCTGTAAAACAGCAGGCTGTAAACGAATGTATTGAACAGATTGATACACAGTCACAGCTTTTGCACGAAGCAAACTCGGCAATTTCTGCAATTGCGGAACAGACCAACCTCCTCGCAATGAACGCCGCAATTGAAGCTGCCCACGCAGGCGAAGCCGGAAAGGGATTCAGCGTTGTTGCAGATGAAATCCGAAAACTTTCAGAAACTTCAAGCAACCAGTCAAAATCAATCGGAAACCAGCTTTTAAAGATTCGTGAATCAATTGAAGAAGTTGTAAATGCAAGCCAGGAATCAAGCGATGCCTTTGAACAGGTTTCCCAGCAGATTAAAGACACAAACCAGGTAGTTCAGCAGATCCGGAATTCAATGATTGAACAGAGCGAAGGAAGCAAACAGGTAATCAGCGCACTCAACGACATGAACGACGCAACAAGCCAGGTAAAGCAGGCTTCAAAAGAAATGAACAGCGGAGACGAGATGATTTTGAATCAGGTTAAAATCCTCAAAGACTCTGCAGAACAGATGAATATAAGCATGGACAAGATGGGAGACGAAGCCCAGAGAATCAGCCAGACACGAAAGGCCCTGACTGATATCACCGCCCGGGTAAAAGAATCAATCGATTCAATCGGCGAACAGATTGATAAGTTTACCGTTTAATTAGAGGCTAAAAACAACGCCCGCACTCGGTATAATGCTGAATGAATTTTTAAAGTCATCATTTACACTGTCTGTGCGGGTAAATTTATCTTTAGTATAAAGAACTGTATTTACTACCCCGCCAACCGGAATATATCTTGCGGCAAGATTTGCATAAATACTGATATGTTTTTTGATCCTAAACATAGCCTGAATGTCAGCACCTAATGTTAAAGAAAGCAAAGTGCAGTTCCGGCTTCTGTCTACTGTACCAAGTTCAGCATGAACATAATCTTCTTCAACTTCACTATCAAATGTTTCAAGTTCAAATCCAATCATAGCAAGGGCAGACAAATTGAATACTTTAGTCCGGAAAAATGTATAACCTGCGCCAAAATCAAGTCCTACAAAAGCGCCCGCAATTGTGTCATCCGAAACATCAAACTTAATGTCATCAGTAAGGGCAAAACCTGTTTTTTCAACAGCTTTAACTGTAAATCCGTTAGAATGCATTCCGACGTAACCGATTTCCTCTGCAAAAGATAGAATACTCACATCTCTGGAATCAGCCTCGATTAAGGTTACAGGTACTGCAAGGCCTGCTATAAAATTGTGAGTCCATTTTTTCTGAGTACTTTCTTCCTGACTAAAAAGCATGCCTGTCAGAGTTAAAAAAGCAAACAGTAAACAAATTTTTTTCATAACTATCTCCTGTAACAATAATTATAACGCATACAGAGTTTATTTTAAGATTTCGTCAAAGATTGAATGAATTAAATTGCTTGCTAATTTTTATTTTAGTTTTATAATCGAATTAGAACACAAAATGTTCAAGGAGAACACAATGAAAAAGCTTATCGCCGCACTTTCTGTTACAGCTCTCTGTGTTGCAGGTGCCTTTGCCCTCGACCTTGGAAGCGTAAAAGGAACATGGCAGGACTCAAAATGGGATGCAAACTGGACTTTCGGAGCCGCAGGCACAATCGAACTCACACTTGCTTCAACAGGTGAAAGTGTTTACACCTTTACAGATGCAAATGTTCAGAATTTCAAGGTAAACGCTGGAACTTCAGGCGTTTCTATCACATTTGACTGCGCCGAAACACACCGCTCTTACAAGTTCGTAAAGCCATTGTCGCTCAACGCTGACCTCGATATGAGCATCCAGCCTGACTGGACATCAAGCGCATACGACACAAAAATCAAGTTCCAGAAATAAGTAAAAAACTTTCCGCGCAGGGCTCTGCCGGTTTTTCGCCGGCCCGGCTTAAGGCGCAGCCTACGCCGAGACTCGCTCAAAACGCTCCTAGGCGTCGCGTTTTGCCCCTGCGCGCCTCCCAGCGCTGCGGGTCGCTCCCTACCTGCTTTCCCCCGAATCTTATGTCAGTACTCCTAACGGGGGAGATAGAACAAATCTATAGGGCTGTTTTTTGATGATTTAAAAAAAAGAAAAAAGCAAACGAGAAACTTCGTTTCCCGCGCTAGTATGCTACCGACTTTTCGCCGTCGCGGCTTAAGGCGCAGCCTACGCCGAGACTCGCTCAAAACGCTCCTAAGCGTCGCGTTTTGCCCCTGCGCGCCTCCCAGCGCTGCGGGTCGCTCCCTACCTGCTTTCCCCCGAATATTCTGTCAGTACTCCTAACGGGAGATAAAGAAATCTATACGGCTTTTTTCTTTAAAAAGAAAAAAGCAAACGAGAAACTTCGTTTCTCGCGCAGCCACGCTGCCGACTTTTTCTTTAAAAAGAAAAAGCCGGCAGCTACCTACTTTCCCCCGTTAGGAGTATCATCGGCGCAAGAGAGCTTGACTTCCGTGTTCGGAATGGGAACGGGTATTGCCTCTCCGCTATGGCCACCGGCATTTTATACTGTAT
>JAEEGH010007142.1_pt1 | contig 27018 bp, 21 predicted proteins | sample 9134181 | NCBI WGS metagenome assembly JAEEGH01 (sample SAMN16246544, study PRJNA631951) | gut metagenome | biome: gut microbiome; feature: rumen; material: DP-attached | host: Bos | place: Iran: Karaj | collected 2018-10 | reverse complement strand
CGGTATCGTGGAAACCGTGGCCCTGTTCGTTCTCGTGTTCTCCATGATGGTGCTCTAATCCAGCGAGGTAACACGTATGGATCAAGCTCAACTTTTAACGCTCGCGAAACTCGGCGCGGTGGCGGCCTTGGGCCTTGCCGCGGTTGGTTCTGCGCTGGGCTGCGGGACTGCCGGCATGGCGGCCATCGGGGCCTGGAAGAAGGCGTATCTCAAGGGTAAGAACGCGCTGTTTACGCTGCTCATCTTCGTGGGCGCGCCGATTGCGCAGACGATTTACGGCATGTTGCTGATGATGTACATCCTGAACAAGTCCCAGGCGGCTCCGGCCAACTGGGCTGCATACCTGGGTGTCGGTATCTTCGGTGGCATCGGCATGATGGCATCTGCCTGGTACGTGGGCAAGTCCGCTGCGGACGCTTGCAACGCCCTCGGCGAAACTGGCAAGGGCCTCGTGAATTACCTGATGGTCTTGGGCGTCGGCGAAACCGTCGCGCTGTTCGTCATGGTTTTCTCCATGATGCTGGTATCGTAGAACTAAGTGTCATTCTGAGCGAAACGCCGTGTGAGGCGTGGAGTCGAAGGATCTCCCATTACAAAAAGACGAGTGATATTCAATCACCCGTCTTTTTTGCATCATAAAAAAGTTATTTATACAGTTGCAGGGGAAGTATATCCCCAATAAGTTCAAAATGCCTATCTAATGAGAAAAGCGTCAGTCTGTTTTGCAAGGCGTTCTGAGCAATCATCAAATCGGGCAAACCGACCTTGTTTATGCCATGCTTCAAGTTCTCCGTCTGCATGTAGATAAGGCTGTTCCAGTCAATCTGCATTGGGGCTTTCGGCAGGAGGTTTAGCAGGTTTTCAAGTTCCGTTTCGCCCCGTTTCCTTATAGATGGAAGCAATTCGGCAAGAATGATATCGTTAATGCAGATGCTGCCGTGGTCAATCAGATTTTTGAGCGCTTCCTTGCTTTCGCCACCACGAAAACCGTCTATCCATACGGACGTATCAACGAGGGTCATTTCTACCTCGCAGGGCGTCGAGATCGATGTCCAGGTCGGTGTTGCCGAGATACTTCTTCAAACCAGAAATGTCGTGTGCTTTCTGTGACTTTTTTTCCATGAGAAGAAGACCTATTTTCCACTGGAGTTCCTCCAGTTGGGTATAGGGCAGTCCTTCCACTTGTGATTCGAGTTCTGCAAAGGCTGTTTCCGACATATTTGGACCTCTCTTGTGTGTAATATACATTATTTGCCCCAAATTTGCCAATACCATTCCAAGTTGGAAGGCTACTTTGACTGTTGAAAATAACTTTTTTTGAGAAAATAAGCCAATGAACTCGTCTTCTATGAGGTAAATTTTCATCTGGCGCATAATAATAGTCACTTTCAATTAGTCCGATATGATATTCATTGTTTCCGTTGGGCGACAAGACTACGGCACCTTTCTTTAGTCCTTTGCATGTGGTCCATAGGAATCCGCATGAAAGACCAGCACTGACATTACCCTTGTCAGGATGCGACGCTTTCCAAATGGGAACATATTTTTTGTTGAATTGTTTCCAATCGTCTGGTAAATTTGAAGATAAGTCTTCTTTTATGTCAAAGTCAACACCGATATAATTGCCTTTAAGGCAGTCTTCAAAAAAGCACCCTGCTTTCCCGAGCATTATTCTGTTGTACTGAGTCATAGATAATATTTCCTTTGTGACGCATAAATAATCAAAATGGTGCTATTTGCATCCACGTTAGGGATAGTGACCCCTTGGGGCGGCGCTGTGGCGCCGTTGCAAGAGCCGCGCGGGCGAGCCGCAGGTGCGCACGGGAGGCCTTGCAATATAGCCCGACCCACGCGGTAGTGTGGGGAACGCCCAAATCCAGCTACAAAAAACAATGGAACCGAATACAATGGTGACTCTCGCTACCGTGAGCCAGAAAGCGACTCAGCGGGAGCGAGTCGTGATGGCGAGAGGACCAGCTACAAGAGCGTTTTTCAGCGTGTGTTAAGCTGGTCCGGTCGCTTGGGGTGCTTGGCGTCGGCGAAACCGTCGCGCTGTTCGTCATGGTGTTCTCGATGATGCTCGTGTCGTAGCGGAATTACGAGTAGGCAGTAGACAGGATTGTCATTGCGAACCCCGTAAGGGGTGAAGCAATCTACTTGAGAAGTCTTTTTCGAATAGCGGGGCTATGCCCCGTTATTTTTTGTATAATTGTATTGAGAAAATCTATGGACCGTAAAGACGAAATAATCCTGATTCAGGTGCGGCTTCTGCGGCTTGCCGCCAAGACCTGGCATAAGGATATGCCGGAGGTTGCGAAGTTGGTTCGTCAGTACAAGGTTTATGACTTTATGCAGGACATGTACGAAGAGTTCCATGTGCAAGGTGATTCGGCAAGCCTCAATGAGGTTGAAGCATACCTAAAAAATCAAGGGGTGGCAGTATGAACGATATGGCGGCGTTTGTTCAGAATTCGTCCATGGAAGATAAAATTGAATTTGCCATGTGCCTGCTTGCGCAGATGTCCATACGTGATTTGATGGACAAGAATAATTGCGACATGACAGACGCCGTTGCGGACTTTATGGAATCGACGACCGCCGTTTGCCTGTTTGACAAGGAGACTGGCCTTTGGGAAAATGGCCCCGATTACATTGTAGGCGAATACGAACGGGAAAAACGTCGGGCATTGGCCTAGATTTCCCTATGGATAAGGACGAAATTCAACATAAGGAAATTGCCGCGGGTAGATGGGCGGAAATACTTGACTATAGACGCCCAACGGGATTTCGATATGTTCATGCCTGGGGCTAAGAAGACCATTCCAAGCGAATTTGAGAAAAAACATCCGTAATCTGCTGTTGCCGGACTTTCAAAGTCCGGCAATTATCTATATTCACGACATGGCTTTTTAGCTGCATCGGCGGTCGTGTGCCGGTCGGGTAACAGGCTACCAGTTTTTAGAGTTTTTGCTCTTATTCTCAGTTTCGAAATCCGCTAAATTTCAAATGCATACGAGAATAAGGCGAACGCTCACGTCCCTATGGGGCGTGGGTCGTTCGTGCTTGTAGTATGCAGGGCTTTTAGCGGAGCCTCGAAACATGCAAGTCGGATGATTCCACGCCTTTTTTATATGCTCCTGTTATTCCGGAGCGCGAGGCACGATAGAATCCACTTGCAAAAGGGTAAGGGTTAGAACTGAACCTTTAACCTTTTTGTACATGAGGCCCCCATGCCCTCGCTGACCTGGATTGGCAAAGACGCCGTTTTGAATCACCACCTAGATGTCCCTTATCGGGTTCTGGAAAAGAAATACGATTTTGGCGACGGCGAGCCGGGCAACAAGATTATCCACGGTGATAACTTGGAAGCGCTCAAATCTCTGCTCCCTGAATATGAAGGCCGCGTCAAGTGTATCTACATTGATCCACCGTACAATACTGGAAATGAGAACTGGGTCTATAACGACAATGTGAACAGCCCGAAAATCAAGAAGTGGCTGGGGCAAGTTGTAGGGAAGGAATCCGAGGACTTGACGCGTCACGATAAGTGGCTTTGCATGATGTACCCGCGCCTTAAGTTGTTGCAAAAATTGTTGCATGTCGACGGCTTTATAGCTATATCGATAGATGATAATGAACTTTACAATTTGGGAAATGTTTTGGATGAAATATTTGGTTCTGCAAATAGAGTTGCTTGTATACCTGTTTTGACAGAGCCTTCAGGAGGAAAATCAAAAGAAGCTCTTCGTATAGGCCATGAATATATTTGTGTCTATGTGAAAAAAGAATTCAAAGGTCTTAAGTATGAATCTAAAAATGTTGAAGGTCGTGTTGAACACGATGAGTTTGGGGAGTTTATACGGGGACGAGAGTTAAGTAAGTGGGGAAGCGAATCTCTTAGAGAAGATAGACCTGATATGTGGTATGCTATAAAAGCCCCTGATGGAACTGATGTGTATCCTTATCGTAATGATGGAAAGGAAGGAAGATGGCGTTGGGGAAGAAAAAAATCAAAAATGATTGAAATTCTGAAAAATCCTCAAAATGCTTTATGGGAAAAAAGAAAGTACGATAATGGGGTTGTGGTTAATGGTCAAACAGAACGGTGGTTCCCTTATGAGAAAATAAGGGAAAAAGAAAAACAGTTTGGGTGGAATACATGGCTTGATACTATTGGGTATAATTCAATAGGAACAAATGAGCTAAAACAAATATTTGGGGAAAAAATATTTGACACTCCAAAGCCAACAACATTAATTCAATGGATTGTAAATTTGATGGATGATGAAGATGGTATTGTTCTTGATTCCTTTGCGGGTTCTGGAACAACTGCTCATGCTGTTTTAAATCTAAATAAGCTGGATGGCGGAAACAGAAAATTCATCCTTGTTGAAATGGAAAATTACGCAGAATCCATTACAGCAGAAAGAGTACGAAGAGTTATAAAAGGGTATAAGTCTGATGTCCAAAATGAACTATATTCAAAAGAATTGACAATAAAGGATATCAAAAGAGGCTCTGAAATTGTCAAAGAACTAGATAATGTTCGTGATGAACATAAAAAAGATTATGACAAGTTTGAATCTATCATAGAAAATAAATGCTTGAAGCTTTTGGGTGTCAAAAAAGGTGAATGCGAAGGCACCGGAGGCTCTTTCGCCTACTACGAACTGGGCCCAGAACTATTGAAGGATGGTTTTATCAACGAAGATGTCCCGGAGCAGACCATCCGTGAATACCTCTATTACACCGAAACAAACCACGCTTTGCCGCAAAGCAACAATGGGCATCCAGCACATCTAGGGAACTTCGAAGGCGTCGCCTACTATTTCCTTTACAACAAGGACGAAACAACGACGCTTGATGCGACTTTTCTTGCGTCAATTTCGGAGAAGGCCGACCGCTATGTAATCTATGCGGACAACTGCATTATGCCGCAAAAATTCCTTTTTGACCACGACATCACCTTCAAGAAAATTCCGCGTGATATCCGGAGGTTCTAATGATTCTCAAGCAATACCAGAAAGACATCATCGAAGATTTGACCCGCTATCTGGAAATTCTCCAAAAGACAAAGAACATTTCGGAGAGCTTCAATGAATTCTGGCGGCTGCACCCGCGGACTCCACTCACTCCGTTCCCCGGCGAAATCGTGGAACCCTACAAGAACAATGTTGCAGGCGTTCCTCATGTGTGCCTGAAGGTCCCGACTGCTGGTGGAAAAACATTCATTGCCGCCAATGCGCTCCGACCGATTTTCTCGATATTTCCGCAAGACCATGCAAAGACTGTCGTATGGCTTGTTCCGTCAAATTCCATCCTTGAACAGACCATTCGCAACTTTTCGAACCCGGAACACCCATATCGCGAACAGTTGAATGCGGATTTCGGGAATCGCGTGGAAGTCTATGACAAGACTGCTCTTTTACAGGGTGCGGGATTCAACGCTTCGTCCGTAAAGGAAAACTTGTCATTTTGCATCCTCAGTTTCGATAGCCTGCGGAGCCGCAACAAAGACAATCGCAATGCCTACAAGGAAAACGGCAACCTGTTGTCTTTTGCGGAATCTGCTGATGAAGAAGTGTCCTTGATGTCGGTTTTCAAGCAGCTGAACCCTGTAATCGTTGTAGATGAAAGCCATAACGCGGAAAGCGAACTGAGTGTCGATATGCTCAAGCAGTTGAATCCGAGTTTTATATTGGACTTGACGGCGACTCCGCGAAAAAACAGCAACATCATCAGCTTTACCAGTGCCTTTGAACTCAAAAAAGAAAGCATGGTCAAGTTGCCCGTGATTGTCTATAATCACCAAAGCAAGGACGAAGTCGTAAATTCGGCGCTGGAACTTCGCACCCGCTTGGAGCGAGCCGCTTCTGACGCTCAAAATCAGGGAGGGGCGCCCATTCGCCCCATCGTCCTATTCCAGGCGGAGCCCAAGACAAAAGAAGACAACGCCACTTTTGATAAAATCAAGGCGATGCTAATCGAAAAGGGAATCAAGGAAAGCGAAATCAAGATAAAGACTGCCGATAAAAACGAGTTGGCCGGTGTAGACTTGATGTCGAGCGATTGCGAAGTCCGTTACATCATTACGGTGAATGCTCTGAAGGAAGGCTGGGATTGTCCTTATGCGTACATTCTTGCTTCGCTTGCCGACAAGAACTCCGCTGTGGATGTGGAACAGATTCTCGGAAGAGTACTGCGCTTACCTTATACCCGTAAAAATCCGAATCCGATGCTGAACATGAGTTATGTGCTTACGGCATCGAACAAGTTCTTGGATACCGTGCAGAATGTGGTGGAAGGGTTGAACCGCGCAGGCTTCAGCGGCAAGGACTACAGAATTGCGGATACGCAGGTGATAAACAATGATTCGCCTAGTGTGGCACCTGTCGCACCGCCACCAGTCGATTTGTTGTCGCCTGTTTCACTGGAAACGCAAGAGCCTTCGGCAAATGGCTTTGGCGGAATCATGCCACCAGCAACAAGCTGGAATCCTGGGGCGAGCACTAGTCCTGCAAGCCCTGCCGTGCAAGACATAGAACGTTTGGCAAGGCAAGAAAATGAAACGATGGAAAAGCAAATCCAGGAGAGTAAATCTTCTGGAGTCGCCCCGACACCTGCAGATCTGGAGAAGCAAGTGAAAAACGCCCACATCAAGGAAAACTTCATTGAAAGTGCAAGTGGAATTTGCCTGCCTAAATTCTTCATGAACATGGATGGCATTGAAAACGACTTGTTCGGTCTCTGTGAAATGGAATTTGAAAAGGACATGCTCCTGAAAAAATTCCCGCTTCGCACCTGCGATACTTCTATCAACTTTGACAACGTAGATGCGGAAATATACAAGGTCGATTTGGACGAAAATACCAAGGACAATACTCCGACATTTTGCAAAGTAGGGAAGGATGTTCAAACAAGTCTCGCACAATGGATTTTAAGTATCAAGGATGTCGAAGGCAAACGCAAAAAATGCGCCGAATTGCTAGTAGGGCTTGTCGGAAAAATGTACCCCATTCCTGACCAAGAAATCAAGATATACATTGAACGCGTCTTGGAATCATTCGATGACGCCGCATTCAACCACATGCTGAATAACTCCGCCCCATACGCCGCAAAAATCAAGGCTGCCATCCAAAATCACGCCGACACCTATGTTCACAAAGAATTCCTTAGTAAAGTCGATTCAGACAAAATCATTTTAAAGCCGACCTATACATTCAAAAAACAGAAACCCTACTCAGCAAAGGGCAAGAGCATCGCTAAAGGGCTGTACGAACCGGAAGAAAGCTTCAACAATTTTGAAGCTGAAGTTGTAAATGAACTCGCAAACCTGGATAACGTGGAGTTTTGGACCCGCAACAAGGAACGGGCTGATTTCTGCATCAACGGGTTCATCAACCACTATCCCGATTTTATCATCAAGACGAAAAAAGGTAAAATAGTCCTGCTAGAAACCAAGGGCGACCACTTGGATGCCGCTAAAAAAATTGAACTCGGGAACCTATGGGCTTCAAAGGCCGGCAATGAATATCGCTACTGCTTAGTTTATGAAGATCGCAACGTCGAAGGCGCCTACACCAAGGAAAAATTCTTGAGCCAAATGAGGAGTTGGTAAAAAATTACGTTAATCCGTATCGTCTGCGTTAGGGATAGTGACCCCTTGGGGACAAGACTCGCGGAGCGAGGCTTGGTTCTGGGAGGTGAGCGGCAAGCGTTAGCGCAGCCGATTGCCCCCAGAATATAGCCCGACCCATGCCAGTGGGGAACGCCCAAATCTTGCTGGAAAATCCAGCGAAGTAACACGTATGGATCAAGCTCAACTTTTAACGCTCGCGACTGTGAGCCAAAAGCGACTCGTATTGACGAGTCGTGTTGGCGAGAGGACCAGCATCTTTTTATATATTTAGCACATGAATATCAAAATTTTTAAATCTCTCGTTTTTGTTGCGCTTGCTTGCTCATCGGCATCCTTTGCTGACGATGCTATCCGCTTTGTTCCTGAAACTTACCCTATCGGTTATGTCAACCAGGGCGATGTTAAGCACATTGTGCTCAAGGGTGCGAATATTTCGGGCAAGGATATCAATCTTGAAAACGCTTTTGGTCAGGGCATCGGGATGACGAACTTCAAGTATCCCACAAAGATTGCCAAGAATTCTCCGGTCACTATCGAATTCGATATCGACTTTTCCGAAATGGATGGCCAGATAAATCCGGTTGTCGTGATGGTCGGTACAGACGGAAAGCCCTATACCGCCAAGATGGACGGTTTTGTCGTGGCTCCGTTCTTCTTCAGCGAGAAACTTTTTGATGCCGGGTATTATGCCAAGGGCGAAAAGCGCGAATGGACGTTCTACGTGTGGCAGACCGACAAGAAGGACAGGCCGGACTTGGTTCTGGATTCGGCAAGTCTCCGTGAGTTCTCGATGAAATCGAAAAACGTCATGCTGAATGTGGACAAGATTGACCAGATTAAGGAAGGCGGAAAGGTCCCCGGCGTAAAGATTACGCTTACGACGAAGGGCTTCTTGCGTGAGGGTTGGGAACTCAAACAGCAGAGTATTCGCAAAATTGTGGCGTTCAAGAGCAAAAAGTTCCCGAGGGCGACTCCCGAGGTGCTGATTGTGGGTTATTGGAAGTAAAATTTCGTTTTTTTCGGGGCTTCACCTTGAAAAATTGCGAAATTTAACCTAAATTTGACGCCGACCCACGGGATGTAGCTCAGCCTGGTAGAGCGCTTGAATGGGGTTCAAGAGGTCGCTGATTCGAATTCAGTCATCCCGATAAAAGCACTGCGATAAGCGGTGCTTTTTTGTTATGGGTTGAACCCCTTTTTTGTCCGTTTGTTTGCTTTTTGCTCTTCGGCGAGTTCTATGGCGGCAGCCCTGTAATCTTCTTCGGTTGTACGGCTGGGGTCCCAGATGATGACTTTGTTCCTGCCGGAATCCTTCCCTTCGTATAGAGCCTTGTCTGCCGTCTGGATGCTCCGGCTTGCCCCGAGTTTTGGGTCGAAGCGGGTTACGCCAAGCGTAATCGTCACCTTGATTTTGTAGTCGGCGTACATGAATTCCATGTTTTCAACCTGCTTGCGGAAGCGCTCCGCTACCACGGCTGCACCGTCCAGATCGGTTTCGGGGAGGAGCGTCAGGAACTCTTCGCCACCGTAGCGAGCCAGCACGTCGTAACGGCGCAGGAGCCCGCGGATAGTATGCGCCACTTCCTGGAGCACCTTGTCTCCGCAGTTGTGGCCGTAGGTGTCGTTGATATGCTTGAAGTGGTCTATGTCGATGAAGATGAAACAGAACGGTTTCTTGGAACGTTCGCTGCGGCCAATTTCGTTGTTGATGGTCCTGTTCATGTCGCGGCGGTTCGGGAGCCCTGTCAGTTCGTCTGTCCTCGAGATGATATCCAGTTTGGCGTTCGCAATTTCGAGTTCGCGGGTGCGTTCCTTGACTTCTTGTTCCAACATGTTGCGGTGGGCGTTCAGTTCGCAGATTTGCCGCTTGATGGTGGCGTGCATGGTGTTGAACGCCTTCGAAAGCTGCCCGATTTCGTCGTCGCGCCGCCCGACGTTGATTTCGTCGATATCCAAGTCGCCGTTGTTGATTTGCTTGATGTGCGAAATGAGCTTGTTCATTGGCCGGCCGAGGATGAAGAACAACCAGATAGCCGTGAACAGCAGCGCGATGATGGATGCTACGAGAATGATGATACTTGATGTGATGACCGCCGTGACGAGCTTGTTGATTTCGGCTTGTGGCTGGAAGGAGAACAGCCCGAGGTCGTAGTTCGGGTCGTACACGTAATTGGTGAGGTAGGTGTTCCCGTCGTTCAGCGTGATGAATGTCGCTGTCACGATTTCGTAGGTCTTGGGATCGATATTGCTGATGCCGAGTTCGGAAATTTTATGCGTCCCGTTGAGCCATTTTTTCAGTTCGGGGTGGTAGATGATTTCCCCGTTTGCGTTGATGGCGACTAGGAACCCGTTTTGCCCGATATGGTGTTCCGAGAAAATCTTCCACAGGCGTTTGGACGAAAAGTTGCCGACCAGGCTGCCGTCGCCTGCGGCAAGATCGGTAACTGCCGTGCCGAACGCTCTCGTTGGCGTATTGTTTTCGTCTCTGTACCACGGAGATATAAGTGGCCTGTGCGGGGTTATCCGACTGAAGTCGATGGGGTAGGTGACTTGGGCTGAGGTCAGCATTGAGTTGTCGCAAATCATCTTCTTTTCGCGGTCAAAAAGCGATACCATTTCGCCGGAAATGAACAAGGATGAAATGTTGTAACTCTTGAGATAGCTGGCCGCCGTGTCGTGAATCATGCTCTGGATGGCAGATGTCTTGGCGAGTAACTCGAGGGTGTTGCCGAATCGCTGCATCTCGCTATGGGCAGACATCGATGCCTGTTGCAGCAGGCTGGAGTTGTTGTTGTGGCTCCATTCGAATATCAAGCTGAGCTGGCGCTGCGTGAAGAACGCCGTGCCCGCGATGACAATCAGCGACATGGAGAGAATCAAGAGGACGATGCTCTTGAAAATGATGCTCTTGGAAATCCGGATTGTCTTGAATTCGTTGGCAGCCATAGTTCTTATTTCTTCCTTTTCCGTTTATACGCGGATGCAAATCCGAATACGAACAGGATGGCGAACAGCCAGGGCGCTATGCGCAGGTTGTTCCTGATGTGGTCTGTCGTTGTGGCTTCTTTCGGTTTGTCGGCCTCGTTCGGCGTGTCGAGAATTTTCTTCCAGAGGGCCTGGAATTCGGCAAGCGTCATGACCGAGGTACCCTTGTAGCCGAGCCTCTTGTTTATTTGCTCTGTGTACTCCATGAAGATGTTATAGAGTTTTTCGTCGGAGTAGAGGGCGGGAATTTCAAGCTGGTCCCATACTGCGCTGAACATGACCACGAGAATTTGTTCGATGTCTCCCCATTCCGGGATAGTCGTGTAGGTGCGCCCTGTTTCGAGCGCCTTGACCATTTCTGTGTAGGCAGAATCTTCGGACCATGTTTCCAGGACTTTCACCGATGTGGGGAGGAACCCGATTTGCCGTGTGTAGGCGTCCAGATTTTCGTCTTGTGTCAGGTACAGGAGCAGGTCTTCGGCTTCGGGGCGGTTGTTCTTTGCCGGGATGGCGAGGTTGCTCCCGCCGACAAAGCTCACACTGCCTTCCGTCCCCAACGGGATGGGGAATGCTTCTACGCCGTCGGCTCCGATGCGAGCATTCGAAAGACCGCCTTGGTCGCCGAGGATGCGTGTCTGCGTGATGATTTCGGCGGTGCTGATTATGAATGCCAGTTCGCCGTTGTTGAATAGCTGGGCTATCTGGGCCGAGTTCATCTGCAGCATTTCGGGCGAGACGAGTGTGTCGAGGACAAATTTTAGATAGCGGCCGATGCCGAGCAAAGTCTGTTCGTCCAGAATGTTGGCCTGCCATTTGCCGCTGGAGTCTTTCTTGAGGAAGTTTCCGCCGTTACTCCATACCCAGGGGGCGAAGTTATGCGTGATGTTCCAGTCGCTCTTGCCCGGGAGCGCGTAAGCTTTCACCCTGACTCCGTCGTCGAGCGTTTCCTTGGAATCGTTTATCTTGCGCACTGCATTCAGGAATCCCTGGTATGTCGCAATGGATTCCTTGGTGATACCGTTTTTCTTGAGGATGCGCTTGTTCCCGAGGACAGGGCGGATATCGATGAACCACGGGATGGAATAGATTGTCGTGTCGGCGTCAATGTGCGTTGTGCTCCAGCTAATCGGTACGAATCGTTCGGGCTGGATCTGGGGCAATAGCTTGTTGAGGGGCTTGATTTCGCCGCGTGACGCGAAGTAGGGGACCCATGTCGTGCCAAGTTGCAAAACGTCGGGGGCGTTTTCTCCGGATTCGAGCGTCGTGAAAATCTTGTTCCATGCATCGCCCCAGTCGAGAATTTGAATTTGGGTAGGGATTCCTGTTTGCTGGGTGAACTGGGATAGGGCCTGTTCGAGTTTTTCTTTCGGGGAGGCTCCGTTCGGCATGATCCATACGGTGAGTGGCTGTACAGATGCAAAAACCGCCGGTACGGAAAATGCCATGAAGGCGATGAGTCTCCCAAAAAATTTTTTCATAGGGTATTACCTTTTTGCGGACGCGTTTGCTCGCGAGATTCCTAAATTGTAAATTACTATAAAAAATGAAAGAGAAACGAAAAAAAAAGTTTAGGCTTTTTATGGAGGTGGAATGCTCGTTGCCGTTGGAATTGTTGAATATGGGGGTCGTGTCCTTATGCGCAGGCGGTTGCCGGGGTCGCCCTATGGGGGGACATGGGAATTTCCGATGACTCCCATTGATTTTGGTGATACTGTGGAACATTCCATTGAATCGTGGGTGTTCGAATCGGCCGGGTTAAGGGCCTTTTCCGGGGGTCTTGGGCCTGCTTTTGGCTGTGAGCAATTGCCTGACTGCCGTTTTTTCCCGGTAAAAATGTTCCCGGAGACCCCTAGAATCATTTCTACAGGGCCAAATTTTTGTAAGTGGTTGAAAATCAACAAGTTAAGTAGGGTGAGACTGTCTCCTCCTAGTGTGATGTATGTCAAAGAAAATAAAAAAATAAGCATTTAAATTAAAAAAGTATGCTTTTAAACCCCAAAAAAAATTTTTTTAGTTATATTTTTGGACATTCGGACAACATATCCTCAAGGAGCAAAAAAAATGAAAAAAAGTATCTGTACTCTCCTCTGCGCCGGTGTCATCATGCTCACTGGTTGCTATGGCTCTAACGCTTGCTTCAACAAGCTTCACAAGTGGAATGGCACGCTTGGCAACAAGTGGCTGAACTCCATCGTCCACTTCATCCTGCAGATCTTCGGTGTTTACTGGATCTGCCTCGGCCTCGTTGACGGCCTCGTCCTCAATACGATCGAGTTCTGGACTGGTTCCAACCCGCTCGCTTCTGGCGATTCCTACTTCGAGAAGGATGCCCAGGGCAACTCTGTTGCAGCAGTGAAGAATGCCGACGGTTCCATGTCCGTGGAACTCACCACGGCTGAAGGCCAGAAGGCTAACCTCACTCTCCAGCGCGACGAAAACGTTGTCCGCGCTTTGGATGACGAAGGCAATCTCATTGCCCAGTACGAAATCGAAAAGTAATTCGATTAGGAAATATGAAAAAAGGACGGATTCTTCAATCCGCCCTTTATTTTTTTGTTTTAGTCTTTTTTATTCGTCGGCTGCGTCCGGATTGACGCGCTTGACGGTTACGCCAATCTTTGCCATCTTGGCCTCGAAGTCCTCGTAGCCGCGGTCCAGGTGGTAGATGCGGCTGATGGTCGTTTCGCCTTCGGCCATCATGGCTGCGAGCACGAGGGCTGCACTGGCGCGCAGGTCGGAGCCCATGATGTCGGCGCCTTCGAGCGGGAGCCCGCCCTTGATAGTTGCCGTGTTGCCGTTGAGCTGGATGCTTGCGCCGAGTCGTTCAAGTTCGGCAACGTGCTTGAAGCGGTCGTTGTAGACGGTGTCTTGGATGAGGCTGTTGCCCGGAACCGCGAGGAGGGTGGCCATGAGCGGCGCCTGCATGTCGGTGGGGAACCCGGGGAAGGGCAGCGTGGAAATGCTGATGGGCTTGAGCTGCACATCGCGGGCATCCACTTCGGCCCAGTCGGTACCAGTGGTGACCTTGCAACCGATTTCGCGGAAAGCGTCGAGTGTCGACGCAATGTGTTCCGGAATGACTTTGGTGACTTTCACGCGACCGTGGGTGATGGGGGCGGCGCACAGGAAGGTGCCCGCTTCGATGCGGTCGGGGATGGTGTTGCCGTTACCGGGGCGGAGACTCTCGACGCCTTGCACGGTGAGCGTGCGCGTGCCGCGTCCCTGGATTTTGGCGCCCATGTTGGTGAGGTAGTCAATCAGGTTGTCGATTTCGGGTTCGAGGGCTGCGTTCTGGAGGACGCTCACGCCCTTGGCGAGGGTCGCGGCCATGAGAACATTCACCGTCGCGCCCACGCTTGAAATCGGGAAGTTGAAGTTGCCGCCGGGCAGGCGACCTTCGCAAGTGGCTTCGACATAACCGTGCGTCACGGTGATTTTTGCGCCGAGCGCTTCGAGGCCCTTGAGGTGCAGGTCCACAGGGCGCGGGCCCCAGGCGCATCCGCCGGGGAGCGAAACACGGCAACGTCCGAAGCGGGCCACGAGCGGGCCAAGCACGTAGAAGCTCGCGCGCATGGTCTTCACCAGTTCGTAGGGGGCTTCGAGGTGGTCGGCGCCACGGGTGTCGATTTTAAGGACGTGGCTCCCGCCGCTGATGCGGCAGCCGATGACGCGCAAAACGTCGGACATGGTCTTCATGTCCTTGAGGTGCGGGACGTTCGTGATTTCGGATATACCATCGGCAAGAAGAGTCGCCGCCATGACGGCGAGAACGGCATTCTTTGCACCAGAGATTTCTACTTCGCCGTCAACGGGCCCTTTGACTTGGGGGACGACAAACTGATCCATAGCTATTTCTCCGTGATTTGTATAGTCTTGGGTGTGTTATAGACAACGCATGTACTTGCGATAAAGTCGTGAAGGCCCCTGCGCTTGGGGTCGATAAGGACGGTCAGGTAGCCGAGGCCGTAAAGCATCATGCTCATGATGCTTGCGACGTAACGGATGGTGGCGGCGAGCCATGTAATCTTGTCTCCTTTCCCAGTTTCCACGTGAATCCGGAAAAGCCTCTTGCCGATGGTCGCTCCGTAAAGGGCGTGCAGCATAACGAAGTAGACTGTTTGCAATACAAGGGATACTATAAAGTACAAGTCCATTCCTGGCGCGTTAAGTATCTTGTTCATGGATTCAATGGAGGGATTGCTCAAGAATGCTTCGGTTAACCGCATCAGTTCCTGAAAGTCTATGGCTCCGGCTCCGCACAAGGCGCCAAGGGCGACCATTCCTGCGAAAAAAAGAATAATTGAATCTACGGAGAAGGCGAGGGTGCGGACAAAAAAGCCGGCATAGCGTTTGGTTAAAACCTGTTGCTTGAGAATCTCGTTGATGGTCTCCTGAAGAAGTTTGTCTTGGGTGGCCTCGTTCTGTTCGATTTCGGCTTTGGCTTCTCTCCATGTTGTCCAGGATTCTTCGCCGCTGTGCCAGACCAAAGTAGAATTCGTTATCTTGCCTTCCTTGGCAAAATTCTGGATTTCTTCGATGGAAAATGGGCCCTGCCTTCGTTCTCCGTCAGTAATGCTTTCGTCTATGTAAAACCATTTCATATTCTGCGTATAATTTAGCATTTCCAACGTCGGGGGTATGCCGAAATTCCCAAAAAAAACTAAATTGGGGCAATATGATAGTATTTGTGCCCGGCCAGCGTTTTATCAGCCAACTGGAACCCGATTTAGGATTAGGAATTGTCACCGAAATTCAGGGAAGGACCGTCAAGTTTAATTTCCCCGCAGTAAATCAATGCCGTATGTACAGGACGGATAGCGCTCCCGTCGATAGGTACGTATTGCAACCGGGAGAGACCGCCAAGAGTGAGAAGGGCGTGTCGTTCGCGGTGGAATCCGTTCGCGAAGCGGGTGGATTGATTGTCTACGTGGGCCGTGCCGGCCGCGAGATGAAGGAATCCGAACTGAATCCCAAGGTCACTACGAGGCCAGCAGACTTTTTCAGGGCGCTTGCTAACAGCGAAACCTATTCTTGCAAGGAATTTGCCCGTCGTGAAAGTGCTATGAAGCTTTCGTGCAAATGGCAGTCTTCCATAGTGCGCGGAATGATTGGCCCGCGTGTGGACATGATTCCGCACCAGTATTACCTGTGCTACCGAGCCTGTTCAAGTTCCAGCCTGCCGAGGCTCATGCTCTCCGACGAAGTCGGCTTGGGCAAGACTATCGAGGCCGGTATGATTTGGCATGCGCTCCGGGCCCGCAATAGAGTTTCCCGCACGCTGATCATTGTTCCCGAAACCTTGAAACACCAGTGGATGATTGAAATGAAGCGTCGCTTCAACCAGTTGTTCACTCTGGTTGACGAAGGCTATGTCCGTGGTCTGTTTATTTCTGTGGACAAGGAAGACGAGAAGCCGAACCCGTTCTTGCAGAGCAACGACATTATCTGCTCTATTGACTTCTTGATGGAACAGCCCGCCCTTATCGAGGATTTGCTCAAGACCAATTGGGACATGACCATCATCGACGAGGCGCACCACCTGGTTTGCGAAGACGGCTTTACCAGCCGCGAGTACATGCTCGCTAACGCAATTCTTGCAAAGTCCAAGGGAATCCTTTTGCTGACGGGAACTCCGCTCCAGCTGCATCCGGAATCCCAGTTTAACCGACTGCGCATGCTGGACCCGGCCCGCTTCTCGGATTACAACGAATTTATCAAGTCCCAGGAATCTTACCGCAAGCTCGTGAACGACTTGAGCAAGTTGCCGACGGACCCGAATCACCACATGAGCTGGGACGACCTTTACGAATCCGTCCCGAAAAATTCTCCTATCCGTCCTTGGCTCGAACAAGAAAATTCGAAGAGCATGCCTGCCGGGGAATGGATGCGCCGCATTGTCGACGCCATGGGCACAGGCTCGGTCGTGTTCCGCAATACCCGCAAGGGCGTAGGCGGCTTCCCGAGCCGCGTCCTCGACGAAATCCGCCTGGAACCGGATCCCCGCTACCGCGAGATGGTGAATATCGCTGCCGAGAAAAACTTGGACGCTTCGACCGATATCCAGGAAAACGGCCTCCTCTGCACTCAGTATTCCGATGCCTGGAGCATGGACGAGCGCTTTGTGTGGCTGAAGGATTTCTTGAAAGAGTACAAGAACGAAAAGATTCTCCTGATTTGCGAATCAATCGATGTCGTGCTCGCTTTGGGCCAGCTGTTGACGGATTATCTGGGCGAAGGGACGTTCTCCATGTTCCATGAAGAAATGACTATCATGGCGCGTGACAAGGCTGCTGCGTGGTTTAGCCGCCCGGATGGAGCGAACCTCCTCATTGCATCTGAAATTGGCTCCGAAGGGCGCAATTTCCAGTTCTCGCATCATTTGGTGCTTTTCGACTTGCCTCTGGATGCCGCTTTGGTGGAACAGCGTATTGGCCGTCTCGACCGAATCGGGCAGACGAAGGATATCGTGGTCCATGTGCCCTATGTCGCTGGTTCCGGCCAAGAAGTTATGTTCCGCTGGTATAACGATGGCCTGAATGCCTTCGGTGCTCCGCTCATGAGCGGGGGCGAACTGTTCCTCAAGTACACGGACAGCCTTATCGAGGCGTTGGCCGACCCGCAGGGTTGCCTCAAGAAATTTGTCGCGAACGTCATTCCTCAGGTGAAAAAAGATTGCGAACAGATGCGCAAGAATATCGAGAAGGGCCGTGACAAGTTGCTGGAATTCAATTCCCGCAATCCCGAAAAGGCTAAAGAAATTACGGATGAAATCAGGCAAATTGACGAAAATCCGGAACTCCAGAATTTGATGGTGGAATCCCTCCGCGATAGGGGCCTTTACGTGGAACCGAGCGCAATCCCGAATTGCTGCGTCGTGACCATGGGGCCGCAGGTCGAGGCAGGAACCGTCCCGGGCATGCCTACGCAGGGAATGGTCGCTGTTGCCGATGCCGAAGAAGAACAAGGCTCGGAAAATATTTCGCTTACGGTGACGTTTGACCGTGCAACGGCAATGATTCACGACGAAATTGATTTTGTCAGCCTGGAACACCCTCTTGCCCAAGGCGTCATTGACTTTGAAACCGGACTTTCCCATGGTGCCATTGCCAGCTGCATTTGGCAGAACTCGGGTATGCGCGGGCTCTTGATGCAGTACAACTTCTTGGTGGAATTGCCTGTTCTCGAGGAATGGGGCGTTGCCGATATTGCCGGGCCCAAATACGTGAGCGTGGTGATTGATTCCAAGGGGACAGACCTTTCTAACTTGGTGGAACAGCTGCAAGGCGCCCAGTTCAAGGATGTCGGAGTGCCGCAAGGGAATTCCGCCGTAGACATGACGCTCAAGTTCTTTGCGAAGGAAGGTTTTGCTGCCGCTCGCCGTATAGCGATGGTTTCGGCCAAGGAATATGCGGAAAGTGCTTCGGCTGCAGTCGAAGCGCGGTGCGAACAGGAATACCAGCGCATGAACCACTTGCTGACTATGCGTGGCAAGGGAGGTAACAGCGCTCAGCTCCAGCAACTGCGCAAGAACGTGCAGGAATGGAAGAAGGCGGTTTCGAACCCGCAAATTCGTTTGGATGCAATCCGACTGCTTGTTTGCAGGTAGTACAACGCTTTTTTATTTGTATATATAAAATTTCTCCTTTTTCTACAAAATAAGGCTATATTTTGCGTGGCCTTTTTTGGGCTTTATTGGAGGAATTGTTTATGAATAAATGGCTTTGCCTTTTCGTACTTTTTTTGTCGGTACTTTCTTTTGGACAAATCACTGTCGAAGTGAACGATGAGCAGGTCTACAATGCGTCAATGCTTGGCTTGCGCATGCGCGTTGTCAATAATTCGGGGCAAAGCTACGATAACGTAACGGTCGATTTTTACTTGAAAAAGAATCCTTCCGAGACATTTGCCCTGGATTCCTACTACACGGAAGATTGGACGATTTCGATTGCGGAACAGTCTGGTGAAAATGTCATCATCCGTGCAACTATCCCGCATTTGGGGGCAGGGACTTCCCCGAATTCAAGTGGAGTGAGTGTCGGAATCCATCGTACCGATTGGCAACCCATGTCTAAAACGAGTGCCAATGGATTCCCGTTGGGTTCAACCTTTACGACCGCCCTCAACTACAATGTATTCCAAGGGAATAACTTGATTGGCGGAAGTTCTTATATTGATCCAAGTTTGATTGTCCCGAGCCTTCGCTTTGTTGGTCTTCAACCGGTACCTGGTACCAATGGAATTCCTGCGTGGATAGAAATCGAGAATTACGGAACGACGCCTGCTGACTTGAGCCACATGACGTTGGAATGGGCCACGGTAAATGGAACGGCTACGGGTGCTGTGTCGAGCGCTATTTTGCAACCGGGTCAAAAAATGCGCATTTGTACAGTTCAGTTGGGTTGCCCAGATGATGATGCTGTTGCTGCCCTGCCAATGCTGGCGATGGGGACAAAGGGCGAGGTCCTTCTCCGTTACGATGGCTCTGCCAAGGATTACCTGTCTTGGGGCCTAAACGATAAAAGACTGGCCGCGACTGCGCGTGAAGCGAATATCCAATATACTCGGATTCGGTGTGATGGGGGATTTTTTGATGAGTATTGGCATTATGTCTGGGATGGGATTTTCTACAAAAAGATAGATGGAAAATGGTACAGCTATACGCCGGACTATGATGTGAATACGACGGATGTCCCAGATCCGATTGCGTACCATAATGAAGAAACGATATGCTTGGACTCCCCTGAAAATCCTAAATCGAAAAGAAACGTCCGTTTCGCTTGGCATCCGGTAGAAGGGGCGATTGGTTACAAATTGACGATAATAGAATCCGTGAGTGGGGATACTGTCTACAATGGAATGAAACATCGCGCTTATTATGATAAAGAATTGGAAGCGGGAACCTACGAATGGAGCGTCCGTGTTGTTTTTTGGAGTGATAAATACTCTGTGAGCAATCCATGGATAGATCACTATACCATTTGGAAGAAAAAAACTGTAAAGATATGCAATGATTTTAGCAGTGAACACTATTTGCGAGTTCCTCAATATGCTGTTCATAAAGATACGAGGATGCTTGTCCCTAACTGGGGGGAATTAGCGGAATTCCCAGAAATTTCATGGGACCATCCAGATGTTTTTGTCTATAATAGTTACCCCTATGATCGGCCTACTAGCTTGTCTCCTCCTAATAATCTTTTCCTTGAGGTGTCTTGGCGTTGTTGGGTTGCAGGAGCTCAAATGCTTAATCATTTCTATAGAGGCAATTTGACTCAGGATGAGATAAAGTTCCATGGTAAGACGTCCGCTTTTGAAGATATTGAAATTAATGGGAATCACTACTCAAAACTTGAAAAAGACAAGATTGCGGGCGCATTTGGCTTAGGTGGGGCTGGATCGGGGGCTACTGCTGAATTGTTTGCCGTATTGATGTGGGCTTTGAATATAGAGAATCAATCTCAAATGGATTATTGGAGTACAGAAAAATGGGACTCGGAAGGAGTGATTTACGATGAAATGGCTAGATCACTGACTGCAGATGATGTAGTGCCCTATATAAATGCTGGGCGACCCATGTATGTTGGCCAATATGATCCACGACATATAATGATTTTGGATGGTTACAGGTATTCAGGGGACGAATTCCAAATACATTTGGTGAATATATCCAATGGTGGAGAAGCGGAATGGGTTCCTAGCAGCAGCTACTCCATGTGTCTTTATATTGTTCCTCCAATTGTTTCTAATCCGAGAATGAGTGATTACCGTGTACACATAGATTCTGATGGCGACGGTATTGTTGATTTTGACGAAGTGGAACGTTTTAAAACAAATCCCTTCAAGAAAGATTCCGATGGGGATGATATTGATGACAAGGTAGAAATATTCTCTTATACGATTAAGGAAGAATTTGTATCAAAAGAGACGTGCTTCAATCCTAAATCGGGATATGATGAATCTGTTGATGCCCATATAGGGGATTATATGAATCCATATGATGCATTGTTATGTCGTGTCGAAAAATATGCCGATATTGATGGTGATAGTGCTCGTGCCGAATTGGATGTGGATTCGGACCATCCGAATAATGACGGACTTCCAGATGGAGCCGAAGATTTGAATCATAATGGTTACGTGGATAACGGTGAAACGGATCCATATAATATTTCGGATGATTATTCTGCGAATTTCAACCCGGTGGAAACGGTTGAGTGGGATGCCCCGAGCCTCGTGGGTATATATGCCTTTAACGAAATCAATGTCGGAAATAATGTGACTTGCAATTCCGGAATGCATGGATATTGCCAGATTGCCTCTGAATATGATTTGCCCTATGCGGTGTCCGTAGGCGTAAATTCCACGGTTGGGGATATTTTCTCGAAGGGAAATGTCCAATTGCAGAACAATGCCCATGCCGTTGGTGACGTGTCCATTTATTCTTTACCGACCGCTTCGCCTTCTCCGGTTTTGTCTCAGGGAGCCTCTGTGACTGGAACAACGAGCGAGCATTATTTGGGTGAATGGCCCTATCATGTTTCTGATAATGCTCACCATTCCTTGGATGGCAAGGATTTGTGGAATGATTTGATTGTCAATATGGGTGAAACGTTCGTTTTAAGTGGTGATGAGTCGTATGGAAACATCGTTGTGCATTCTGGTGGCACCCTCAAATTGGGAACCGGCACGATAAGGGTCGGAAACATTACCTTGAATGCCGGAAGCCGTCTGGAATTTATGAATCCGGGGCGCGAGACGGTGATTATTGCCGATGGAAACGTCAATTGGAATCCTCAAATTGTGAATTCGGACTTGCAAACCGTTGCGAAAGGATTTAAATTGATTGAGTACGCTCCTGGCTCTATCCATATTGAAGGGGATTGGGCCGGTACGATTCATGCTAGGTGGTGTGAATTGACTTTGGGTCAGGTCAAAAAGACAGCGTATGGTTCGTTTGTTGCTAAAAAGATTAATTTGGGAGATGGATTGACTATCTATCGGGTGCATTTCAGTCCAATCCCATTGACGGACATGGTTTAACAAAGAAGGCGCAGCATGAAACCCATATTGATGTGCATCGTTTTCCTCGCCGCCTCGGCGTGGTCCAGCGTAAACCTTATTTGGACGGAGTTCCAGTTCGAAAAAGGGTATTTGGAAGTAGACACTGCAAAGATTTGCAATGTGGATACGACCTATATCAACTGCTCGCAGGACAGAGGTCTTGCGTACTATTCTACGATGGACACCACTTTCGCTGTGCTTTTCAATCCGTTAATCACAAAGGCGCAGCTTTTTAAATCCTTGAATGTGGACGAACAAAGACAAGCCGCCGCGGGATATGATTTCAAGATGACGGCAGTTCTGCGCTATGAGTTTATGAAGTGGCAGGAGTGGGGTATTATCAAGATGACAAAGGATAGTGCCCAACGTTTGCTGGATCGTATTTTGCCTGAATCGAGAGATGTTCAGGGACGTAAGATTATCCATAAAAAGGTTTGTGACGAGGAAATGCTATCGGCATGCCAAGGAGAGATCCTTTGGGGTGGGAGCGGTTCACCGAGTTTTTCTGAAGAAGACATTGCGCGCCTCCCTCAAAAAAAAATTCTAGCAGAAATAGCGGAACCCGCTCCGGCAGACACGTCGGCAAAAGATCCGGTAGGTGAGCAGCCGAAGGACACTTCTGCCTCGGTGGGTGAACAACCGGCAGACACGTCAGCTTCGGTGAGTGATTCTTCGGGGGCTGCCGCGGATACTTCCGAGAAGTCTTTGCGGATTTTTGATCCGGCGACTTTCATGGCGCAGTCCGTTATGCCGGGAATGCGGTATCGTGTATTTGACTTGAACGGAGTCTATCTCTACGACGGTACTTGGCAAGGGAACTTCAAGGCGCAGGGTAAACCGGTTCTCGTCCGGTTTGAGAATGGCCAAACGGCTGTTTTCCGCTAGTTTTTCTGCGTCAACTTTTTTTGTCGCGCTGATACATTCTATTTTTTAGTTGTATGAGTGAACTTCGTAAGAATATTTTAGATGAGTCCCGTCGCATCGTGGTGAAAATCGGGTCCCGTATTTTGGTGGATTCCGAGAAGGGCGGTGTACGTACCCGCTATATCCAGAAACTTGCCGATTCCGTTGCCCGCCTTATGGAAGCGGGCAAGGAAGTCGTGATTGTGACGAGCGGTGCCGTGGGCACCGGCATGAGCCAGCTGGGCTACAAGGAAAAGCCGACCGTGCTTGCCGAAAAGCAGGCCTGCGCCGCCGTTGGCCAGATTGACCTCATGTACGCCTACCGCGAAATGTTCCGCTGGATGCAGCTCTCGGTGGGGCAGATCCTTTTGTCTGCCGACGACTTCCGCGACCGTACCCGCTACAAGAACTTGCAGAACACCATTAAGGCAATGCTTGCGCGCAAGATTGTTCCGATTATCAACGAGAACGACTCGCTCGCCGTCGCTGAAATCAAGGTGGGCGACAACGACAAGCTTTCGAGCGACGTGGCGTTGTTCCTCGATGCCGACTTGCTTTTGATTTTCACGGACGAGGACGGCCTCTTCGACGACAACCCGAAGAAGAACCCGAACGCCCGATTGTTGCGCTTTGTGCCCGAGATTACGCCTGCCGTTCTGGCCCTTGCCGGCAAGCCCGGCGAGACGGGTTCTGCCGTGAGTACCGGCGGTATGCGCAGCAAGCTCGAAGCCATCCGCAACGTGACGAAGAGCGGCTGCAATGCCTTCCTTGCGAGCGGCATGAAGGTGCTGCCGCACCAGGTGCTTTTCGAAAATGCGCAGGGTACGCTCTTTGTGGGCTCCAAGAAAAAGCTCAACAGCCGCCAGCGCTGGCTCAGCTTTATCACGACTCCGCGCGGGGCCGTGGTGGTGGACGAAGGCGGCGTGAAGGCTCTCCGCGAAAAGCACTCGAGTCTGTTGCCCGTGGGCGTGTGTGCCGTGAAGAAGCATTTCGACAAGGGCGACTTGATTGAAGTCCTGAGCCCGTCGGGTGACGCGGTTGCTCGTGGCGTGGCCGGATTCGACAGCGAAACGCTCAAGCTCGTTTTGCGCAAGAAAACCGCCCAGGTGCACGAGATTCTGGGCGCGGATGTCCCGGACGAACTCATCCACAAGAACGACCTGGTCGTGTTCTAGTTGAAAATATAAAGTGGGTTATTATGAAAAAGACAGGCTTGTTTTTTGTCTTGTTTGTAGTGATACTCACTCTTTGTGCTTGTAGTGGCAAGGGATCGTCTTCGCCGAATGAAAGTGGCTTGCCTGCCGAAGTGGCGGACAAGGCGGAACTCGAGACCTACGAGTGCAGCGAGGATATCATCGGCGAGAAGGTCTATGTGAGCGAACTTGAAGAAAACTACGAATGCGATGGGGAAAAGTGGTTCAAGTCCTACGATCAAACAAAGCCAGTGTCTTCGCCCAGCAAGAAAAGTGATGGTTCATCGAACAATGACGACGACGCAACTTCAAGTAGTTCTGCTAAATCCAGTAGCTCGCGACCAACAGAAATTCTTGAACCCGAAATTACTGTGAACGAGACTTGCACCGAAGTGGGTGCCTGCGATGCCATGGTTAAGACCGATATAAGCACATGGCATTTTGTCCGCAAGGATAATTTTGGAGACGACGCGGAATACATCTACACGGTGGACGGCAAAGACCTTGCCGTGACCATCAAGAATGCCGATGGCACGACCGATTCCAAGACCTATTCTATGTATAATATGGAATCCGAAGCGGGAGTGGAGATGGCTTTCAATGCCGCAAAGTCCACCTGCAAGGACGGCGACGGAAATGACAACAAAGTAAAGAGTTGCGTGAAGGATACCGTAAAGGCATTGCCAGAATGTAATAAGATTCGGGAAGACTTTCTTGGAATGGAGGATTCTTCCTATGTAATTTGCAGGTCGGGTTCTTGGATAAAAGCTTCGGTTCTCGAATACGATACATATGGTTTAGAATGCTTTGATGATGGACGTGTGGTTACAGGAAATGTTGTAGATAGCAACATATATGTTTGCGAAAAAGGAGCTTTTCGTGTTGCATCGGAAAAAGAAGTTGAATTTTATAATGATACTTATGGATTAACATGTGTTGATGGACGAATCGTTACTGGTGCAGTAAACCCGACTAACAAATATATGTGTGAATCTGGAAGGTTTCGGACGGCAACAGAATGGGAAAAAGATACAGAAGGCCTTGACTGCATAGAGGGAGAAATTGCAAAAGGGGAGAAAGAGACTTATGTTTGCGAATCAGGAAAGTTTAGAATCGCAAATTCAATGGAAAGACATTTAAATAAAGCTTGCTCGGCGAAAAATGAAGGTATGGCCGTTATAGACTCAACCCCTCCTGATGGTTGTTATGAGATTACTTATTTCACACATTTTTGTAATGAAGGAACATGGCGTTGTATAATGTATTGGGAGTGGGATGTTCCGAAGGAAGTTCGTTTTAATAAAGAAATTGATTATGGTGTGATGACTGATAATCGTGACAATAGGGTTTATAAAACGGTAAAAATTGGAAGTCAAGTATGGATGGCGGAAAATTTGAACTATTATGATAGCACGACAATGCCCTTGGATGAGATGAGTTCGTGTTTCAATGATGAAGATGAAAATTGTGATGTTGGAGGACGTCTTTATAATTGGGCTGCAGCAGCGGATTCCGTTACATTGGTAAAAAACATTGATATTAGGGAATGTGAAATTTCAACATTACTGTGTAAACTACCATCGAAAATTCAGGGAGCTTGTCCTAATGGCTGGCATTTACCTGATACATTGGAATGGGTAACTTTGTTTAATGCAGTGGGTGGAATTTCGACAGCAGGTAAAGTGCTAAAATCTTTGACTGGTTGGGGAGATAAAACCATATATGGGTATGAGGGTCTTAATGGGACCGATGCCTATGGTTTTTCTGTGTTACCTACTGGTTACGTAGAACGATGGGGTGGTCACAATGGGGTTTATTGGAAGTATGAATATGAAAGTACTCAAGTTTTATTTTGGAGTGCTACTCAATATGGAACCCTTGCGTTTACGGTGGGATTTCATAGAAACTCTGATGCGGTTTTTGTTGATGAACATGTTAGGGATTGGTTCCGGTTGCCAGTCCGCTGCATCAAGGACTCTGAATAATTTTCCCGTTCTCAAAATTGTTATATTGATGTCAGGATTATGCCACAAAATGACTTGACATCCTTGATTGCCCGTTATCGTGAATTGGGAATAGATTCGCAGATAGACTATAGGAAGTTCTATCTGTATTCGATTATTACCCATTCTACGGCAATCGAAGGTTCGACGGTCACTGAAATTGAAAACCAGTTGCTGTTTGACAAGGGGATTTCTGCAAAGGGCAGAACCATTGAAGAGCAGATGATGAACCTGGATTTGAAAAAGGCGTACGAAAAGAGTATTGATTTTGCTCAAATTCATGCGGAAGTCTCGATTGATTTGCTGAAGGAACTTTCTTCGCTCGTGATGAAAAATACCGGTAGTTCTTATCAGACTGTTTTTGGTAATTTTTCGAGTGCAAATGGAGACCTTCGATTGCTGAATGTGACTGCGGGTATTGGTGGGCGCTCCTATATGAGTTTCACGAAGGTGCCTGCAAAATTGGAAGCCTTTTGTGCGGAAATGAATGAGGCTCGACATCGTATAAATCCTCAGGACTTAGAATCTCTTTATGACTTGAGTTTTGATGCGCACTACGGGCTTGTCACTATTCATCCTTGGGCGGATGGCAATGGACGTATGGCAAGGCTCCTCATGAATCAAATTCAATTTGAATTTGATGCGATTCCGTCGAAAGTCCTGAAAGAGGATAAAGAAGAATATGTGAAGAGCTTGTTGCAATCACAGGAAACAGGCGATTCAAGGTTCTTCAAGGATTTTATGCACGCATCCCTTTGCCGTAACCTTCAGAAGGAAATCGATGAATTTCTCCGTTCTACAGAAATGGGGGGAGAAAATCTGGAAATGGGGGGAGAAAATGCAAAACGGGGGGAGAAAACTCGCGATGTTATTCTCCGTATCATTCGTGAAAATCCGCAGATAACGATGGCTGCACTTGCCGAAAAAGCAGGCATTTCTGCAAAAGCAATTGAAAAGCAGATTGCCCGCCTAAAGAAAGACTCCCTGTTAGTTCGTGTAGGCCCCGATAAGGGTGGCCATTGGGAAGTGCTATAGAATGGGGGACGCCCTAAAGAGGGGTCTCCTGGGGTGGTGGCGTATTCGCCGCGGTGAAAATTTTTATTTTGCGGATGTATGGAAGAAAACCAGAACTTAGACGATTTGGCCGAGGAATCTGCGGAACTCCCGAAAGTGGAGAGCCGTGAGGACTTGGCGAGAATTATCCAGGCGCTAGTCTTTGCTTCGCCCGATATTGTGACCC
>JAEEGH010007139.1_pt1 | contig 27019 bp, 20 predicted proteins | sample 9134181 | NCBI WGS metagenome assembly JAEEGH01 (sample SAMN16246544, study PRJNA631951) | gut metagenome | biome: gut microbiome; feature: rumen; material: DP-attached | host: Bos | place: Iran: Karaj | collected 2018-10 | reverse complement strand
ACTCACTTAATACAAATAATGTAATTTCGGAGGCTTCCGAGTCTTCAATGAATATTTCGGCGGTAATGCAAGAGCTTACAGCTTCCATGGAAGAAGTTGCAGCTTCAACCGAAACAATCAACGGCGATACGGACAGAGTGCTTGATACCGTAAGAACCGTTGCCGAAGAATCAGATAAAGGTGCTGCCCTTGTTGATGAAATCAAAACAAGAGCATCCGAAATCAAGAATTCGACGGTTGAAAGCAAAGAGCAGATTCAGACAAGTGTCGAAGGCAAGAGAAAGAGCCTTGAAGAAGCAATCGAAGCTTCACACAAAGTTGATGAAATTACAAACCTTACAAACGACATTTTGGATATTGCAAGCCAGACAAACTTACTTGCACTTAATGCTTCCATCGAAGCTGCAAGAGCCGGCGAGGCAGGCAAAGGCTTTGCGGTTGTTGCGGATGAAATCAGAGTACTTGCTGATTCCAGCCGTGAGACTGCTAACAACATTCAGAGCATCAGCGAAGGCGTTGTATCGGCGGTTACATCTCTTATGGATGCCGCAAACGATGTTATGGATCTTGTAACATCCACAATTCTTAAAGACTACGATGGTTTCGAAGATATTGCGGATACATATTATGCAGATGCAGAAAACATCGAAAACATCATTGAAACATACAACAGCAGCATGGATAACTTGCGCGAAGTAGTTGCTTCCGTTACACAATCCATCAAACTTGTTTCAAGTACCGTTCATGAATGTACAACGGGTGTTGCCGAAGCAACCGAAAACGTTAACGTTCTTGTTGAATCAATGACAACAATCAAAGACGGTGCAAACGGTAACCTTGATGATATCAATGAACTCAAAGGCGAAATTTCAAAATTCGTATAAATTAAAATCTTTGAAAATGCTAAGGAGAAGCGCATATAATGCGCTTCTCCTTTAAGCGTTTTTAATCGGGAAATTCGAATGCAAAATCTTTTAATATTTAAAAAAAAAATCCTTAAAAATCTCGTTGACAAGAAAAATTGATTTGTGGTACAATATACGGTGCACTATTGTGGTGTATTATGGCTAATCATGCCATGGTTAGCGCCTAAAAACACCCAAAATTATGCGACTATAACACAGGCAAGGGGTGAAATGTCACTATGGAGAAAAACAGAATACGTCCATTAAAAACAGGCAAAAGCATGAGAATGAGCTATGCAAGACAGAAAGAGGTTCTTGACATGCCTAATCTCATCGAAATCCAGAAAGATTCATATCAGTGGTTTTTGGATGACGGTCTTATGGAAGTTTTTAATGACATATCTCCAATCGAAGATTATAGTAACCATTTAAGTTTAGAATTCACAGGATTTAAGCTTGACGAAACAAAAGTTAAGTATTCTATCGAAGAGTGTAAAGAGCGCGATGCTACATATGCCGCTCCGCTTAACGTCGATGTAAGACTTATCAACAAAGAAGACGGCCAGATGGTAACCGATACTATTTTCATGGGCGATTTACCACTCATGACAGCTACCGGTACATTTGTAATCAATGGCGCGGAACGTGTTATCGTTAGCCAGTTGGTAAGATCACCGGGCATCTATTTCGGTGTTGCACATGATAAACTCGGAAAGAAACTTTTCTCATCAACAGTTATACCAAACCGTGGTGCATGGCTTGAGTACGAAACAGACTCAAACGATGTTTTCTATGTTCGTGTGGACAGAACAAGAAAAGTGCCTGTAACGGTTCTTATAAGAGCTTTGGGTTACGGTACCGACTCGGAAATTATTGATTTGTTTGGTGATGAACCTAAAATCGTTGCAAGTTTCACAAAGGATGCATCCAAAAATGAAAAGCACCCTGAAGGAAGCTATGAAGACGGTTTATTGGAGTTATACAAAAAGATTCGTCCGGGAGAACCTCTTCAGGTTGAAAGCGCGGAAAGCCTTATTGCAAGCATGTTCTTTGACGCAAGAAGATATGACCTTGCAAAGGTTGGACGTTATAAATTCAATAAAAAATTAGCATATAAGAACAGACTTAAATCAAAAGAGCTTGCTGAAGATGTTGTTGATATGACAACAGGTGAAGTTATCGCCGAAGCAGGTACTGTTGTTAATGCAGAACTTGCGGAAACAATTCAGAACGCAGCAGTTCCTTTTGTTTGGGTTAAGACAGAAGAAAAAAATGTTAAGGTAATTTCCAACCTTATGGTTGATATCAAAGAATATGTAAGCTTTGATGAAGAGACACTTCGTTCTCTCGGAGTTACCGAAGCAGTTTACTACCCTACACTTGCCGATATTTTAGATAATAATGATTCAGACGAAGACATTAAAGAAGCAATCAGAAAATGTCTCGCTGATAATATTTACGATAATAAGAAACCGGGTCTTGTGCCAAAACACATCACTAAGGAAGATATTATCGCATCAATCAACTATTGCCTCGGCCTTGAATACGGCATCGGCAATGTTGATGACATTGACCACCTTGGTAACAGACGTATCAGAGCTGTTGGTGAGCTCCTTCAGAACCAGTACAGAATCGGTCTTTCAAGAATGGAGCGTGTTGTTCGTGAAAGAATGCAGACACAGGACACAGAGACAATTTCACCACAGTCGCTTATTAATATTAAACCGGTAACCGCAGCTGTTAAAGAATTCTTCGGAAGTTCACAGTTGTCACAGTTCATGGATCAGAACAACCCACTTGGTGAGTTGACACACAAACGTCGTCTTTCAGCCTTGGGTCCGGGCGGTTTGTCAAGAGACAGAGCCGGATTCGAAGTTCGAGACGTTCACTACTCACATTACGGCAGAATGTGTCCTATCGAGACACCTGAAGGTCCTAACATCGGTCTTATTAACTCTCTTGCATCATACGCAAGAATTAACGAATATGGCTTCATTGAAGCTCCATACAGAAAAGTTGACAAGAAAGACCCTGAAAATCCTGTAGTTACAGACGAAGTTGTATATCTTACAGCTGATGAAGAAGATAACTACATCGTAGCTCAGGCTAACGAGCCATTGGATGAAAAAGGTCATTTCATCAACGAAAACGTTTCCGGACGTTTTAAAGAGGAAACATCACAGTTCAAGAAGAGAACAATCGATCTTATGGACGTTTCTCCTAAGATGGTATTCTCGGTTGCAACATCAATGATTCCTTTCCTTGAAAACGACGATGCTAACCGTGCCCTCATGGGTTCCAACATGCAGCGTCAGGCAGTACCTCTTCTTACAACGGAAGCACCTGTTATCGGTACCGGTATGGAAGTTAAAGCAGCTGCCGACTCCGGCGTTTGCGTACTTGCAAAAGCAGGTGGTATTGTTGAAAGAGTTACATCAAACGAAATCGCAATCAGAGAAGATGACGGTCTTTTGGAAACATACAGACTCATTAAGTTTGCAAGAAGTAACCAGTCAAACTGCTACAACCAAAGACCAATCGTCGACAAAGGCGAAAGAGTTGAAAAAGGTCAGGTTATTGCTGACGGTGCTTCAACATCAAACGGTGAAATAGCACTTGGTAAAAACCCTCTCATCGGTTTCATGACTTGGGAAGGTTACAACTACGAAGATGCTGTACTTCTTAGTGAAAGACTTGTACAGGACGATGTTTACACATCAGTTCATATAGAAGAATACGAATCGGAATCACGTGATACGAAACTCGGACCTGAAGAAATCACAAGAGACGTTCCGGGTGTTGGTGACGATGCGTTAAAAGACCTTGATGAGCGCGGTATCATCAGAATCGGTGCCGAAGTTCGTGCAGGGGATATCTTGGTTGGTAAAGTTACACCTAAGGGTGAAACCGAACTTACAGCCGAAGAAAGACTTCTTCGTGCCATTTTCGGTGAAAAAGCACGTGAAGTAAGAGATACATCACTTAAAGTACCTCACGGTGAATACGGTATCGTTGTTGATGCTAAGGTATTTACAAGAGAAAACGGTGATGAACTTGCGCCGGGCGTAAACCAGGCAGTTAGAATTTACATTGCACAGAAGAGAAAGATTTCAGTCGGTGATAAGATGGCCGGCCGTCACGGTAACAAGGGTGTTGTTTCCCGTATTTTACCTGTAGAAGACATGCCATTCCTTCCAAACGGACGCCCGCTTGATATCGTTCTTAACCCACTTGGTGTTCCTTCTCGTATGAACATCGGACAGGTGCTTGAAATTCACCTTTCACTTGCAGCTAAGGCCCTTGGCTTTAACATTGCAACACCTGTATTTGACGGTGCAAACGAGTTTGATATCATGGACACTCTCGATCTTGCAAATGACTATGTAAATCTTGAGTGGGATGAATTTAAGAAAAAACACGGAAAAGAACTTCTTCCGGAAGTATTAAAATATTTGGAAGATAACCTTGATCACAGAAAAGAGTGGAAAGGCGTTCCTATTTCAAGAGACGGTAAAGTAAGACTTCGTGACGGTAGAACAGGTGAATACTTCGACAGCCCTGTAACTATCGGACACATGCATTATCTTAAACTTCACCACTTGGTTGATGATAAGATTCATGCTCGTTCAACCGGTCCGTACTCACTCGTAACACAGCAGCCGCTTGGTGGTAAAGCTCAGTTCGGTGGACAGCGTTTCGGTGAAATGGAAGTTTGGGCTCTTGAAGCTTACGGTGCATCCTATACACTTCAGGAAATCTTAACGGTTAAGTCCGATGATGTTGTTGGACGTGTTAAGACATACGAAGCAATCATCAAGGGTGAAAACATTCCTGATTCGGGTATTCCTGAATCATTCAAGGTATTGCTTAAAGAACTTCAGTCACTGGGTCTTGACGTAAAAGTCCTTAAAGAGGATGATACGGAAGTTGAAATGGTTGAAAACATCGACTATGGTGAAACTGAATACAAAGCAATGATAAATAACGTAGACTATGCAAAACAGCAGGAAGATTTGGCAGCTGCAGGTTACCAGACACAGGAATTCCAGGATGGTGAACTTGTAGGTGTTGATGATGCGGACATAGTTGAAGACGCTGAAGATGTTGCAGACATTGAAGGCGAAATGGACGAAGAGTTTTAGAAGGGAGAGTGTACTAGATGACAGAACAGAAATCAACATATCAGCCAATGACTTTTGATAAAATAAGAATTGGCTTGGCATCTCCTGAAAAAATCAGGGAATGGTCAAGAGGCGAAGTAACAAAGCCGGAAACCATTAACTACAGAACTCTTAAACCGGAAAGAGACGGTTTATTCTGCGAAAAAATATTCGGACCAAGCAAGGACTGGGAATGTCATTGCGGTAAATATAAAAAGGTAAGATACAAAGGCGTAATCTGCGACCGTTGTGGTGTTGAGGTTACAAAAGCAAGCGTTCGTCGTGACCGTATGGGTAGCATCGAGCTTGCCGCTCCGGTATCTCACATTTGGTACTTCAAAGGTATCCCAAGCAGAATGGGTCTTATTTTGGACCTTTCTCCGAGAACGCTTGAAAAAGTACTTTATTTCGCATCTTACATTGTACTTGACGCAGGTGAAACAAAGCTTCAATACAAACAGGTTCTTTCAGAAAAAGAATACAGAGATGCGGTTGAAGAATTCGGCGATAAGGCATTCAGAGTAGGTATGGGTGCCGAAGCCATCGATGAGCTCTTAAGCTCAATCGACCTTGATGCACTTTCGGAAGAATTAAAAGAAAGTCTTCAAGATGCAACAGGCCAGAAAAAGGCTAAAAACGTTAAAAGACTCGAAGTAGTTGAAGCATTCAGAGCATCGGGTAACAAACCTGAATGGATGATTCTTAAAGTACTTCCTGTTATTCCACCGGATCTTCGCCCTATGGTACAGCTTGACGGTGGACGTTTTGCAACCAGTGATTTAAATGATTTATACAGAAGAATCATCAACAGAAATAACAGACTTCGTCGTCTTATCGAGCTTGGAGCACCTGAAATCATTATCAGAAATGAAAAACGTATGCTTCAGGAAGCTGTTGATGCTCTTATTGATAACGGACGTCGCGGACGTGCCGTAACAGGCCCGGGTAACAGAGCTCTTAAGTCTTTATCAGACATGTTAAAGGGTAAACAGGGTCGTTTCCGTCAGAACTTGCTCGGTAAGCGTGTTGACTACTCAGGTCGTTCGGTTATCGTTGTAGGTCCGGAACTTAAAATTTATCAGTGTGGTCTTCCTAAAGAAATGGCTATCGAGCTTTTCAAACCTTTCGTTATGAAAGAGCTCGTTAACAACGGAACAGCACACAATATCAAAAATGCAAAGAAAATGGTAGAAAGACTCCAAGGCGAAGTTTGGGATGTTTTGGAAGAAGTTATCAAAGAACATCCGGTTATGCTTAACCGTGCCCCGACACTTCACAGACTTGGTATTCAGGCTTTCGAGCCAATCCTTGTAGAAGGTAAAGCAATTAAGCTTCATCCTCTTGTATGTACAGCTTACAATGCCGATTTCGACGGTGACCAGATGGCTGTCCATCTTCCACTTTCGGTTGAAGCACAGGCAGAATGCAGATTTTTACTTCTTTCACCTAACAACTTGCTTAAACCTTCGGATGGTGCACCTGTTGCCGTTCCTTCACAGGATATGGTACTTGGTATTTACTATCTTACAATGAAAAAATATCCTGACTTTACGGGAGATAAAGAAATCGAAGATAAGGTTGTTGCTGAATTTGCAACAATCGAAGAAGCTGAAAAAGCATTCGATAAGATAAAGAAGGCTACTGCTGCTCAGATTAAGAAAGACCCTGCTCTTTCTCCTGACAGAATGGATGAGTATGTAAGAGTTAACGTTGATCCTGAAAGAAACAGAATTATCGTAACTACACTCAGAAGCCTTTTTGCTCAGAAATATTTTGACGGAATCAATGCAGCTATTCTTGCATATGAAAACGGTATTATTTCTCTTCATGAAACAATTCATGTAAAGAGAACAGTAACCACTCCGGAAGGAAAAGAAGTTACAGGTATTATCGAGGCTACACTCGGTCGTCTCATCTTCAACGAAATCATTCCTCAGGATCTTGGTTTCGTTAAGAGAGAAACAGACGAGGATTACTTAAAACTCGAAGTCGACAAACACGTTGGCAAGAAAGAGCTTAAGAAGATTCTTGAAAAGACATTCAACACTCATGCGGCTACAGCAACAGCCGAAATCCTTGATAACATCAAGAGCATGGGTTACAAATATTCAACAAGAGCAGCTCTTACGGTTTCTATTTCCGATATGACCGTACCGGAAGAAAAGAAACAGATTATTAAAGATGCTGAAGCTCAGGTTGAACAGATTGAAAAGAACCATATGCGTGGTATGACAACCGAAAACGAAAGATATCAGCAGGTTGTATCTGTGTGGAGAGATGCCGATGACAAGGTTACAAGCGCACTTCTTAATACACTTGATAAATACAACAACATCTACATGATGGCTGATTCCGGTGCCCGTGGTTCTAACCAGCAGATTAAACAGCTTGCGGGTATGCGTGGTCTTATGGCCGATACAACAGGTAAGACTATCGAACTTCCAATCAAGTCAAACTTCCGTGAAGGTCTTGATATTTTGGAATACTTCATTTCTGCTCATGGTGCCAGAAAAGGTCTTTCCGATACCGCTCTTCGTACAGCCGATTCGGGTTACCTTACAAGACGTCTTGTTGACGTTTCACAGGAACTTATCATTCGTGATGTTGACTGTGCCGAAGGAAAAGAAATTCCATTTATGGAAGTAAAAGCTTTCATGAACGGTGAAGAAGTAATTGAATCACTTAAAGATAGAATTACAGGCAGATATGCTGCAGAGGATATTTACTCACTTGCAACGGGCGAACTTATCGTTAAGGCTAATCAGATGATTACTCCGAGACGTGCGGAAGCCGTACTTGAGCCTAAGCTTGATAAGAAAGGCAATGTTGTTGAGGAAAGACAGTCAGTTAAGATCAGAACTATCCTTACATGTAAGTCAAAAACAGGTATCTGCGCTAAATGTTACGGTGCAAACATGGCAACAGGCCAGTCTGTACAGGTTGGTGAAGCTGTTGGTATCATCGCTGCTCAGTCAATCGGTGAACCGGGTACACAGCTTACCATGAGAACATTCCATGCCGGTGGTGTAGCCGGTGATGATATCACACAGGGTCTTCCTCGTGTCGAGGAACTTTTTGAAGCCCGTAAGCCAAAGGGTCTTGCTATTATCGCAGAGTTTGGCGGCAAGGTTGAAATCAGAGAGACCAAGAAAAAACGTGAAGTTGTTGTTACAAACCCTGAAACAGGCGATTCCAAGGCATACCTTATTCCTTACGGATCACGTATCAACAAGAACATTCACGACGGCAACATGATTGAAGCCGGTGATGAACTTACAGAAGGTAGTGTTAACCCACATGATATCCTTAAGATTAAGGGTGTTAGAGCGGTTCAGGACTACATGCTTCGTGAAGTTCAGAGAGTTTACAGACTCCAAGGTGTTGATATCAACGATAAACATATTGAAGTTATCGTTCGTCAGATGCTTAAGAAAATCGAAGTTGAGGAAGCCGGAGATTCAGAACTTCTTCCGGGTACAAGCGTTGATGTTCTTGACTTTGACGAAATTAATGAAAAACTTATTGCAGAAGGAAAAGAGCCTGCAACAGGTAAGCAGAAGATGCTTGGTATTACAAAAGCTTCTCTTGCAACAAGCTCATTCCTTTCAGCCGCATCATTCCAGGAGACAACAAAAGTTCTTACGGAAGCAGCAATCTGCGGTAAGGTTGATCCGCTTATCGGTCTTAAAGAAAATGTTATTATCGGTAAGTTGATTCCTGCAGGTACAGGTATGAAACGTTACAGAAACGTTAAACTTGATTCTGATATCTGGATTAAAGAAAATGCAGAAAGACAGGCAAGAGAACGTGCAGAGGCTGAAGCAGCGGCTAAAGCAGCTAAAGAGGCAGAAGCTGAAGCTGTTGAAGAAGTGGTTGAAGACGTTGAAGAATCTGTAGAAGAATAATTTCAAACAAAATTTAAGGGACAGGCAAAAGCCTGTCCCTTTTTACTTGCAATGTTCACATGGATGTTTAAAATCTTTCATATCTACATGCATCTTGCAAATGTCGCCTTCTACAGAATCTTTTTTGAAGTATAATCTTTCAAAGAATGGTGCTGTTGCAAGATTACATTCAATTTTTATGCTTTGGGCACCGGATAACATGGCTTTATCGGCCAAAATGCGGACTAAAAATTCACCATAACCTTTATGACGTTCCACCGGAAGGACAGCAAGTAAGTCCATTGTAAAGCTTGTGTCGTTGTTATCATCAAGCATAAGAGTTAAACGACCGCTTCCGCAAACAATTCCGGCATCGTTTGTCACCGTGCCGTGGATGCTAAATGAATCAAGTCCTTCATTTATATAAGAAGAATCTTTTCCAAACTCTTCCACAAAAACTTTGTTTCTTATTGTAAATACGTCACTTAAGTCGTCTTCGACGCTCAAATATTTTCCTTGTATCATAATTGCCTCCGAATAATTTCTTTCATATAATAAAGCAAAACAATGTTTTTAGCCTTTGCCGTATAAATCTGATATTCAGTATAAATGGTATTATATAAAATATATTGTACTTTAGCAAGTACAATTCCCTTTCGCTTTATCAAAAACGTACAAAGCTCCCGTAATTTAGGGAAAAAATTGTAGAAAAAATTTCTTGACATTAACATAACTAAATAATATAATTAATGAGCATGTCTAAACATGCGTGTATTTTGTTGCGCATTTTCGGGCGTTTGACATCAATCGTTTCCGCAAGCGCAGTAAAATAAAGTAACCTATAGAATAATATTTTACAGGAGGTGAAAACATGCCTACATTTAACCAGTTAGTAAGAAAAGGTAGACAGTCTTCAGTTAAGAAATCAACAGCACCTGCTCTTTTAAAAAGCTACAACAGCTTGAAAAAGAAATCAAACGATACAGCTTCACCACAGAAGCGTGGCGTTTGCACAGCTGTTAAGACTGCAACACCTAAAAAGCCTAACTCAGCCCTTAGAAAGATCGCCAGAGTACGTCTTTCAAACGGTATCGAAGTAACAAGCTACATCCCCGGTGAAGGTCACAACCTTCAGGAACATAGCGTTGTTCTTATCCGTGGTGGTAGAGTAAAAGACTTACCTGGTACAAGATACCACATCATCAGAGGTACACTTGATACCGCAGGTGTCGCAAACAGACGTCAGGCTCGTTCAAAATACGGCGCTAAGAAGCCAAAAGAGTCTAAATAATTAAATAACACGATTAATTTATTCACAAATTAGTACAAGGGCGGATTTCACCGTCACCCGGGTAAAATATTATCCTGTAGGTTACGCAGGTTGATTCAACTCCCGTGGGCGTACACTAAAAAGTGAGTACCGAGGATTTAATCCACCGAAGTGGAGAAATCCACTTCAAAAACTATGATTAAGGAGGGAAGAACCGTGCCACGTAAAGGAAATACACCTAAAAGAGACGTATTAGCGGATCCAATGTACGATAGCAAGGTTGTAACAAAGCTCATCAACCAGATTATGTTAGATGGTAAGAAGGGTGTTGCACAGAAAATCGTATACGGTGCATTCGCAAAAGTTGAAGAAAAAGCCGGAAAACCGGCATTGGAAGTATTTGAAGAGGCTATGAATAACGTTATGCCTGCATTAGAGGTTAAAGCAAGACGTATCGGTGGTGCTACATATCAGGTACCTATCGAAGTTAGACCGGACAGAAGACAGGCATTAGCACTTCGTTGGTTAACAACTTACTCACGTGCTAGAAGTGAGAAGACAATGGAAGAAAGATTAGCAAATGAAATTTTAGATGCTTCAAACAACACAGGTGCATCAGTTAAAAAACGCGAAGATATGCACAAGATGGCAGAAGCAAACAAAGCATTTGCTCATTACAGATTCTAATAGACTAATAGAATCTTGCAGAAACGTTATAGGAGGAAAATACTTTGGCTGGAAGAGAGTATCCACTGGAGAGAACAAGAAACATTGGTATTATGGCTCATATCGATGCTGGTAAAACAACATTAACAGAGCGTATCTTATATTATACCGGTGTAAACTATAAAATCGGTGATACACATGAAGGTACTGCTACCATGGACTGGATGGAACAGGAGCAGGAAAGAGGTATCACAATTACTTCAGCTGCAACAACATGTCATTGGACTGTTCAGAAAGAAACAAAGCCAATGCCGGGAGCTTTAGAGCATCGTATCAACATCATTGATACTCCGGGACACGTTGACTTTACAGTTGAAGTTGAGCGTTCATTACGTGTACTTGATGGCGCTGTCGGTGTATTCTGTGCTAAGGGTGGTGTTGAACCACAGTCAGAAAACGTATGGCGTCAGGCAGATAAATACAACGTACCGCGTATGGCGTTTATCAATAAAATGGATATCATGGGTGCTGATTTTTACAATGCGGTAGACATGATTAAAACAAGACTCGGAAAAAATGCCGTTCCTCTTCAATTACCAATCGGTAAAGAAGATGAATTCAAAGGCATCATCGATTTATTTGAAATGCAGTCTTACATCTACAATGATGAAAAGGGTGAAGATATCACAATCGGTGAAGTTCCGGAAGATATGAAAGATGAAGCTGAAATGTACAGATCAGACATGATCGAAAAAATCTGCGAAACAGATGACGATCTTATGATGCAGTACCTTGAGGATGAAATTCCTGATGAAGCTTCACTTAAAGCTGCACTCAGAAAAGCAACATGTGATGGTACAATCATCCCTGTTTGCTGCGGTACAGCATACAGAAACAAAGGTGTTCAGAAATTACTTGATGCAATCGTTGAGTATATGCCTGCTCCAACAGACATTCCTGATATCCAGGGTGTTGACGAAGAAGGTAACGAAGTTGTTAGACATTCATCTGATGACGAACCTTTCTCAGCACTTGCATTCAAGATTATGACTGACCCATTCGTAGGTAAATTAGCATTCTTTAGAGTTTACTCAGGTACAATGAACTCAGGTTCATACGTACTTAATGCTACAAAGAATAAAAAGGAACGTGTTGGTCGTATCCTTCAGATGCACGCTAACAAGAGAGAAGAACTTGATAAAGTTTACTCAGGTGATATCGCTGCAGCGGTTGGATTTAAGTTTACAACAACAGGTGATACAATCTGTGACGAACAGCATCCTGTTATTCTTGAATCAATGGAATTCCCTGATCCTGTTATCGAGGTTGCTATTGAGCCTAAGACAAAAGCAGGTCAGGATAAGATGGGCGAAGCTTTGGTAAAACTTGCTGAAGAAGATCCTACATTCCGTGTTTCAACTAACGAAGAAACAGGCCAGACAATCATCGCCGGAATGGGCGAGCTCCACCTTGAAATCATCGTTGACAGACTCCTTCGTGAATTTAAAGTAGAAGCAAACGTTGGCGCTCCTCAGGTTGCTTACAAAGAAACATTCACAAAGGCTGTTGAAGTTGATAGCAAATATGCTAAACAGTCAGGTGGTCGTGGTCAGTACGGTCATTGTAAAGTTAGATTTGAGCCGATGGATGCCAATGCTGAAAAGACATTCGAATTCGCATCCGAAATCGTCGGTGGTGCTATTCCTAAAGAATACATCCCGGCAGTCGGAGAAGGTATCGAAGAAGCAGCTAAGGCAGGTATCCTTGCAGGTTTCCCTGTACTTGGTATCAAAGCTACAGTATTCGACGGTTCATACCATGAAGTCGATTCATCAGAAATGGCTTTCCACATCGCAGGTTCCATGGCATTCAAGGAAGCTATGCAGAAAGGTAACTCAGTACTTCTTGAGCCAATCATGAAAGTCGAAGTTACAATGCCTGAAGAATACATGGGCGATGTTATCGGCGATATCAACTCACGTCGTGGACGTATCGAGGGTATGGAAGATATCGGTGGTGGTAAGATGGTTAAAGGCTATGTACCACTTAGCGAAATGTTCGGTTACTCAACAGATCTTCGTTCAAGAACACAGGGACGTGGTAACTACTCAATGTTCTTCGAGAAATACGAGCAGGTACCTAAGTCAGTTCAGGAAAAGATTATCGCAAGCCGTGCTAAATAAGCATGATTAAATAAAAAAAACTTGAAATTAAGGGCAATATGAAATATAATCATTATTAGCCTATATAAACTTCCGGGTATCGAAAAACGGAAGAAATGGCCCGATAAGGGGCGAAATTTAAGGAGGATTTACAAAAATGGCAAAAGCTAAGTTTGAAAGAACAAAACCACATTGTAATATTGGTACAATCGGTCACGTTGACCACGGTAAAACAACATTAACAGCAGCAATCACAAAAACACTTAACGCTCGTTTAGGTACAGGTGAAGCTGTTGCTTTCGAAAACATCGATAAGGCTCCAGAAGAAAGAGAAAGAGGTATCACAATCTCTACAGCTCACGTTGAATATGAGACAGAAAAACGTCACTACGCTCACGTTGACTGCCCGGGACATGCTGACTACGTTAAAAACATGATCACAGGTGCAGCTCAGATGGACGGTGCTATCCTCGTTGTAGCAGCTACTGACGGTGTTATGGCTCAGACAAAAGAGCACATCCTTCTTTCACGTCAGGTAGGTGTTCCTTACATCGTAGTATTCATGAACAAATGTGATATGGTTGACGATCCTGAACTTCTTGAATTAGTAGAAATGGACATTAGAGAATTACTTAACGAATATGAATTCCCTGGCGATGATACACCAATCATCCAGGGTTCAGCTCTTAAAGCTCTTGAAGATCCAAACAGCGAATGGGGTGACAAGATTCTTGAACTCATGAAAGCTGTTGATGAATATATTCCGGATCCACAGAGAGAAACAGACAAACCATTCCTTATGCCTGTAGAAGACGTATTCACAATCACAGGTCGTGGTACTGTTGCTACTGGTAGAGTAGAACGTGGTGTACTTCACGTAAACGAAGAAGTTGAAATCGTTGGTATCCATGATGAACCACTTAAAACAACTGTAACAGGTATTGAAATGTTCAGAAAACTCCTTGACGAAGGTCAGGCTGGTGATAACATCGGTGCATTACTTCGTGGTGTTAAGAGAGAAGACATCCAGAGAGGACAGGTTATCGTTAAACCGGGTTCAATCACATGTCATACAAACTTTACAGCTCAGGTATACGTATTAACAAAAGATGAAGGTGGTCGTCATACTCCATTCTTCAACAACTATCGTCCACAGTTCTACTTCAGAACAACAGACGTAACAGGTGTTTGCCAGTTACCTGCAGGTACAGAAATGTGCATGCCTGGAGATAACGTAGAAATGACTATCGAACTTATCCATCCTGTAGCTATGGAACAGGGTCTTGGTTTCGCTATCCGTGAAGGTGGTAGAACAGTAGGTTCAGGTAAAGTTGCTAAGATTATTAAATAATCGCGACAACAATGAGTCGAGCGTTCGATAATTAAGAAATAAAAGGTCAGAAACGTGCTTGCACGTAGCTGGCCTTTTAGTTTCTTAATCTAGCGGACATTCGACGAATGTCCGCGTGTTACGGGCCGCTTGCGGCACGGAACTAGAACGCGAGACGGTCTGTAGGATTCTCATATTTCTTTTTAATTCAGGTATTAACCGAAAAATCACCGCAAAATTGAATATTTATCTCTGCTCCGTATTTTTTGGCCTTTTGTACGTAGCGAAAGCAAGTTGAGGGGCTTGCTACGTACTTGTGGTTTGTCGAAAAAGTTTAAAGACGTAGCAGACCCAAGAAGCTTTTTGTACTCCGTAAGCATGAGAAAAACTCGACGTAGTAGAAGCAAGTTGTGGAGTGTGCTAGGTACTTAGGGTTTGTTGGCAAAGTCTAAAGACGTAGCAGACCGAAGAAGCTAAATGTACTCTGTAAACGTGAGAAAAACTTGACGTAGCAGAAGCAAGTTATGGTTTGTCCTCTGTTTAGAGGTTGTGGCGATGTGTTTGGAGAGCGTAGCAACCAGAAGAAATCAATTGTACTTCGTATTATTTTAGAATGATTTCGGGGTAGAAAGGAAGGAAACAATGGATAAATTACTAGAATCACTTGTGGAAGAAAAAACAGAACTTGAAGCAACAATTAAGAAACTTAAAAGCTTTATATCAAATGCACCTAAAGGCACAGTACGAGTTACGAAGCAAAGAAATTCATTTCAGTTTTACTATAATGAGGACATAAAGACAAACAAAAATGGAAAGTATATGCCTAAGTCAGAAGAAGATAAAGCGTTAAAGATTCTTGAAAAGGAATATTCTATAAGATATCTTAAAACTTGCGAAACCAGGCTTGCCGGAGTTGACCGCCTAATTAATAATACTAAACGAAATAACCTTGAAAAAGTACAACTGAAAATGGGTAAGATTAAAAGTGAATTAATTGAACCATATGCAGTTGATGATATAACTTATAGAAAAAGGTGGGAAGCCGTGCAGTTTACCGGAAAAGGTTTTATGGAGAACATGCCTGAAATATATACGGAAAAAGGAGAGCGCGTACGATCCAAATCAGAGAAAATAATTGCCGATAGACTTTACAAAGAAAGAATTCCCTATAGGTACGAGTATCCGATAAATATAAATGAATATGGAAGAGTATTTCCGGACTTTACAATTCTGGACATGAAAAACAGAAAAGAAATAATATTAGAGCATCTTGGCATGATGGATAAGGAAGAGTATGTATCAAAAGCTTTAAGAAAGATAGCTTCATATGAAAGAAGTGGTTTTACCATAGGTGTTGATTTGATATTTACCTATGAAACAAGCTATGAGCCATTTGATGGAAGAATGCTGGATAGAGCATTAAAGAATTATGGTTTGATATAGGATATATGACATGATAAGGTAGGAATAATAACAATTATTCCTACCTCTCCGGTATATGTTTCATCATAAAATCCATAAACAATTTCAAAGCAGAATTCTTATTTCCTTTCCTTGTTGCGATTTGGATATAGTGTTGGTCGTTACTTTTTTGCGGCAGCGGAAATTTTTTAATCAAGTTGCCGGCGGTTATTTCGATACGGTCTACGATTATTGAACATTCATTTCCTGTGCGCACCCAAAGCATGGCATCCTTCATAGAATCGGTGAAGTGGAAAGTCGGGGTAAAGCCGCCTTCCTGCTGACAAATGCGAGTGATTAAGTCGATGCCGTATGGGCAATCGTCACTGCCGGATATTACCAAGGTTACATCTTCAAGATCTTTATAGGCAATGCTTTTTTGCTTAGCAAGGAAATGGCTCGATGGGACAGCCAGGTAAGGCTTGATTGCCAAAAAATTTTTAAGATCGAGTCGCGGCTGATTTGTAAAGTTGAAGTCGAATGAAACAACAGCATCAGCGTTTTGTTCCAACACTGCATCCAAAAGACCACCAAAAGAGCGAGTGAAAATATCCAGCTTAATGTCGGGATATTTGCGTTCAAAAAATTGAATTAACTCGGATAAAACGTCGTCGATTGCAAGGTATTCCAAGACGCCTATAGAAAGCTTGGTTATTTGTCCGTTATAAGTATTGGTGGTGCTTTCAACAGCATTCTTGTATTCTTTCATGATTCGACGAATTTCACCATAAAAAACTTCACCGGCAGGGGTGAGTTCCACGCCCTGATTTGTTCTGTTTAAAAGCTTAACACCAAGCTCGTTTTCTATAGCGGTGATTTGTCGGCCCATTGAAGGCTGAGTAATATAAACACGGTTTGCTGCTTCTGTTATACTGCGGCATTTAACTACTTCAAGAAAATATTCAAGTTGCGTAATTGTCATAGGCTTATATCCTCCGTTAATTAACCTAAGATAATGATAACAGATACATAAACTAAATTCTACAAATAAAAAATCCCGTAAGATACGGGATTTTTTAAATAATGTGTAATATTTTTAAGTAAGTCTTTTCAAATTATTTGTTGTTTTTTTCTGCTTTTTTTTCTTCTGCCATAGCATCGAAGATGTTCTGTGGGTTCCACCAACCTCTTCTGTTGTTGTTTTCTCTGTTTGTCATAATAAGCACCTCCTAATTAGATGATGAATAAATGAACAAGTTTCTTTCTATGGTCATATAATAACACCTAAATTGTACTAAATAAAATACTTAAATTGACTGTGGGCATGCCCATAAGGGCATGATGGCCGAAAAAATGCCTAAATTACAATAAAAAAGCGGAAGCCACAGGGGGCTCCCGCTTGCTTTAGCAAAGTTAAGAAAAATAAAATCCTGTAAAATTACACTTATAAATCTTTTAACATGAGCGATTAATTATTAACCGACTCGCTCCTAACAGGAAATGTAAAATACGTATCCGGATATGGCTCATCGCCCAAAGTGAAATGCCACCATTCTTCCGCAAGAGGTTCGAAGCCATGGGCAAGCATTGCATTTCGTAAAATCATGCGGTTGTTATATTGCTCTTCGGTGATATTTGTGTAATCAGGGTGGCTAAGCTCTCCGAAATAATCGAAGGTTCCGCCCATGTCAACTTCTTTTTCCGTTGTCATATCAAACAGGGTCAAATCCACCGTGCTGCCTCTTGAATGTCCCGAATGCTCCAAAATGTAGCCCAGCGGGAAGAGAACATCCTTTTCGAGTTCCGGATAGAAATAAGATTTCATCTTGGTATCTTTTTCATCCAAAGCCCAACGCATAAAATGATCCACGGCCATTTGCGGACGATAAGCATCGTAAATCTTTAAGCGATATCCCTTTGCCACAAGTTCGTCGCTTACTTCTTTTAAGGCTGAAGCGGCTTCTTTGGTAAGAAGTGCAACGGGCTCTTCGTAGCCATCTATGCGGCTTCCCACGAAATTGTAAGTGGAGTAATAGCGAATCTCCAAGATTGCATCGGGAACTGCATCGCTTAAAAGCACAAAATCCGACGAATCATTGGAAAGAGTTCGTCCGTCATCGGCAATTGCGGTAGTTGGTTCGGCGTTTTCCACGTTTTTCGAAGGCGAACTATCGGCGGATTCTCCCGAGCCTGTCTGCGAAGCGCTTTGAGAACAGCCCAAAAGCCCGAAAACAATAAGTGCGGAAGTTATAATAATAAGAATCTTTTTCATGTAGATACCCCCTATAACATATTTAATACAAAATAATTATATCATAGTCATAAACTTTGCAATTATTGAAAATAAAGATATAATATATTTAACGCGTAGGAATTCGAGTAAAAAATTGAAGCAAAGATAATTGTATTATTATATGGACGTAATAAAGAATTGTTCAAGTAATAAGGAGATTTCAATGAATGAAAACATAACAAAAAGAAACGATAAGCTGGCGGAGAAAGTTTTAGAAGGCTTAAAGTCCAGAAATATGACGGGATACTATGCAAAGGATGCGAAGGAAGCCTGTAAAATGGCCCTTGAAATCATAAAAGAGGGAGATAGAGTTACGATGGGTGGCGCAATGAGCGTTCATGAAATCGGCCTGGTGGATCTTTTGAAAAAGGGCAATTATAATTTCATCGACAGAGACAATTACGAAGACAAAAGAGAGGCCATGCTTCTTACATATGATGCGGATGTTTTTTATCAAGCGCAAACGCAATGACGGACGATGGGATTATAGTTAACATTGACGGAAATTCCAACAGAGTTTCCGCCATAGCTCAAGGACCGAAAAAAGTATTGTTTATTGTTGGTATGAATAAAATATGTCCGGATGTGGACAGCGCAATGAAGCGTGCAAGAAATGTTGCGGCACCTATAAATGCGCAGCGCTTTAATATTCAAACGCCATGTGCAAAGACGGGAAAATGCATGGATTGCAAATCACCCGATACCATTTGCTGCCAATTTCTTATTACAAGATATTCAAGGCACGCAGACAGAATACACGTGATTTTGGTTAATGAAAGTCTGGGATTTTAAGTAGTAATTCAAAATAGATACTTTAAATATTTGTAGTTAAAATACAGGAGGGTTACATGACAAATTTTTTCACAAACAAAGCTACTATAGACGTTTTTACATGGCTTGCGATTATTTTTTCAACGATTCAGGCAGCTATGTGTATCAAGGCAGAGAATTATTTACTTTCTTTTGAGCTTTTTGTAAATGTTATTTGCGTAATATGCCTTTGGCTTGCATTTGCAAAATTCGAAACAAAATCCGTCAGAGGAATTATCGGCGCCATACTTATGTTATTTCTTATAAGATATGCAACGGTTTTTATCGATTATGTACAAGCCGGCAGCTACAACGGATTAAATGCGGTAACGGCGCTTATTACGCCGATACTTATTGCGGTGGTAATGTTCAATCATTTTTTGCTTTCGGCAACTCATCATTCGAGTCCGGGAAAAATGAAATTTAACCAGATTATGCTTGCCATAATGCTTATTTATATAGTATTGCGTCATATATATATGATATGTTTTACAAAGGAATTGTTTGACAAACTTTCTTATGTTGTTGCGATATTCTCATTTATTTGCACTTTTGGTGTAATTATCTGCATCGAGGCGCAAAATGATGCTTACAGAAGAAGAAAAGAAAGCGGAGAATTAACGGAAGAAGATAAAAATTGGAAGAAAAAATAAAGCAAAAGAAATATATTTTTTATTAATAATATATGAACAAACAAAAAAGAATCTTCATAAATGGAGGTTCTTTTTTTATATTTAAGGGGGTTTTGAGGGGGTAAAATCGGCAAAAAACTTAGTTTCGTTTACATTTTATTTCGACGTATTTCAGCGTTTATCGGGTCTGTTTACAAATTATTCATACATATGTAAATGGATATTAAGATTGTATTCATAAATGTACAATATTACATAATTAACATGAAACGCTCTGAAATGCTGGCAATGTAACGATATAAATAAGTTTGTAAAATCTAACTCCAAAATATACTAAATATGGAGACATTTATATATGCTTGTATTTACAAGACTTTAAACGTTCATCAATAATTTAAAAACTGTTTACTTAAAAATAGTTTTTAATTAACAAGTTAAAAATATAATAGCATTATAGAAAATATTATTACTAAAGTACTATTTTTTCTATATAGCTATTAAATCCAAATTTGGGGAGAAACAATTAAGAATTTAACAAAAGAGCAAGTAAACATCTAACAAAGGGGCGTTTGGAAAAGAGATTTAACGCCCAAGGAAAGGGGCACGAGCATATGACAAAGATGAAATCTATTTTATTGGGAACAACATTTACATTAGGTTTATTGGCGATACCGGGAGGAATTGCATTTGCGGGAGAGGATCAGGCAACAACACCTGCAGGCGCAACAGTGACTGCACAGAAGACAATAGAAATAATTGAACCTTTAACACAAACAAACTTTAATACAGTTGATCCGGGAGAATATATCTATATAGGCGATGAAGGCGCAGTGATTAATCCGGGCGATTTGAGTATTAATACATCAGCCTATGTTGAAGTGGCAAGTGGAGCCAGCTTTGTAGTAGATACATTTACAACAAAATATGGACACACATATACAAATTATCCGGTTAATGTTTCCGGAAGAACCGGATGGGATGCAAACAACGAATATAAACTTCCTGTTATAGTTAGAAAATCAGCAACAGGCTTCGATGATTGTCCTGCAGGCTTGGTTTATTTATCTTCAGTTGATGATAATGGTACCCATCATTGGAAATACAGCTGTTCCGGCGGTTATGTAAATGGACTTGATGTTCAAGCATTCGTAGTAGGAGAAACAACAGCAGATATCACAATTACAATGAACGCACCTGAATATATATTAAGAAACGGTGAAACACTTGAAATAAACAAAAACGATATTGCATCGGTTAAATGCACATATACATATGATGATGTAGAGAAAGAATATACTTTCCCTGATAACCAGATTAGCATTTCAAGCGGAGAAATTAAAGACGGTAAAAATACAATCACAATCGATTATGGTATTAACGGACAGGTAGAAGTAGTAGTTCCTGTAACATACGAAGTAAGCTACGATTTACTTGGTGGCAAATGGGCATCAGGTGAAGAAGCAAGCCAGTTCGTTCCTTATGGCGAAACAGCTACAGCTCCAACAGCTATACCTGTAAGAGAAGGCTTCAAATTTGAAGGTTGGTCAACAACTCCTGGTGGCGAAGTAATTGATTTCACAACAACAAAAATTGAAGGTTTAACAACACTTTATCCTGTATGGAGTGAAGGTGCAGCAACTAAAGATGCAGAAGTTATTAACACAGACGGCAAAGAAGCATTAATCACAGCAGCAGGCATTAACAACGACGCAAAAGAACTTACAAACAATCTCCTTACAGAAGAGGAAAAAGCACTCCTTAGACAAGGCCAGAACAGCAACATTTTCCTTACAGTAGAAGATATTAAAGATACAGTATCGGAAGAACAGATGACTCAGATTAAGTCAATTATGGAAGAAGACGCAGTACTCGGTGTAGTACTTGACCTTAACCTTTACAAACAGATAGGCCAAAACAACCCGGTACAGATCACAAATACAGAAGGCAACATGGTAAGCATCACAATAGCAGTAGATGAGAAACTTATAAACTTAGATGACACAATTCAAAGAGATTACTACATCATAAGAGTGCACGATGGTGAAGTAACAAAAATACCGGTAGTATTCGATCCGGTAGCTAAAACAATAACATTTGAGACAGACAAATTCTCATTATACGCATTATCATATGTAGACAGCGCAGTACCTGTTGCAGTACCGACAGTAGAAGCTCCACCGCAAACAGGAGATCCGATTATGACATTCATGATGATGGCGGCATTGGCAAGTGGAGTGGCAGCAGTAGCAGTGGTATTGAGAAAGCGCACAACAACAAATGAATAATACTTGCTCTAATTAATATATATCAGTATTATAATGCAAGACCCGGCGGCTGAAGCTGCCGGTGTTCTTGCGCAAAGAAAGTGAAAAAGAACCTTAAAATATGAGGTTCTTTTTTGTTTGGAAATTTTTTTTAAAATAACTGTTGACATACTTTGTCAGTCGTAGTATATTTACTTCAACAGATAAAGTACTTTATCAGTCGTAGTACTTTTATCGTAGTATATTAGTCGTAGTAAAAGTGACAAATGTCATTATAACTAAATAACAATAGTCACTGTTTACAAAAGACGATCCGGATTATACTAAATGCAAGAAATGCAGGATTGATTGCCTTGAAGCAAAAGACATCACATAATTCAAAGCAATCGCGAAAAACAAATCAAGGAAACGGAAGTGAGAAAATATGGTTGAGATCAGTAGCGATATCATTCGCGGTTACAATGACACCATGATTCTAAGTATCCTAATAAAAGAACCTTCCTACGGATATGAAATCTCAAAGGAGATTAAAAGGATTACCGATGAGAAATATCTGATTAAGGAAACAACCCTTTACTCCGCTTTCACCAGGATGGAAAAGAACGGATACATCGAATCATTTGTAGCGGTAAAAGACCCGGAAGGTAACGGTAAGAAAAGAACCTACTATCGGGTAACCGACAAAGGCAGACAATATTACAAAGATAAATGTGATGAGTGGGAACTCACAAAAGACGTAATAGAACGGTTTATAGGTAATTGTTAAGTAAGATAGGAGAGAACGATATGGAAACAATTAAGAATTATTTAGAAGCAATGTTTGCAAACATGCCTAACACTCCCGAAGTTAGGCGAGCTAAAGATGAGCTTTTCCAGATGATGGAAGATAAATATAACGAACTTATTGCTGAAGGTGTAAGTGAAAACACAGCAGTGGGCACGGTTATTTCGGAGTTTGGCAATTTGGACGAACTTGCGGAAACTTTAGGCCTTGAAAAAGAAGTAGAGCAAACAAAAACAAGAGAACAAAACATTGACAGAAGATTTGTAACATTCGATGAAGTAAAGAGATTTTTATCTTACAGAGTAAGATGCGCATGGATGAGAGCAATCGGAGTACTCCTTTGCATCACATGTGTTGTTTATCCGATCTTCTTTGCGGAATTTGAACAGGCACACAGCTACGGCCTTGCGGGAATGTTTATCTCGATAGGTATTGCGGTTGGACTTTTCGTATTCTCAAGCGTAAGCGGATCCGAATGGGGATTTCTTGCAAGAACTAATTGTGCTATAGATATTTCAACAGCCGAATATGTAAGAAACGAGCGCAGAAGATTTGCAGCGGTTAATGCACTTTGCAAAACAGTAGGTGTTGTAATGGTGGTAATTTCATGGCTTCCAAACGCAATCGCATACGGTGGAGTATTCACAACTGTTTTGATGTTTGCAATGATTGGAATCGGCGTAATGCTTTTGGTATTTTCAGCGCTTATAAACAGCAGTTATGATATAATCTTAAAACTTAACGATGCCGAAACAATCGGCGGAACATACGGAAATGAGAATAATGCTCATTACATTAACCGCACGGCAGCAGGCATTATGGAAGTTTATTGGCCGACAATAGTTTGCATCTACTTAAGCGTTAGCTTCCTTACAGGTGCATGGCACATTACATGGATAATCTGGCCGATAGCGGCAGTTATGGGCCACATCCTTAAAATCGCATTGACAAGGGAGGAATACTAATGAGAAAGCCAAGATGGACAAAAGTTTATTTAATAATTATATGGTGTTTTACGTTGTTAGCAATAGTGATAGGAGTGAGTAGAATGACAGGTTGGTTTAACTTTTCGGTGGGTAAAGCGGTTGAAGAAACAATTTCATTTGATAGTGATTTGAAAACAAATGAATTAACGGGGATTGTGATAGATGCGGATGCGGCAGACCTTACAATACAGTACGGTGACGGCTTTAATGTTGCATATAATTATCCGGAAAAAAATCTTCCGCATATCAGTTTTGAGGACGGTAAGCTTGAGATAAAAGAAACAATGAAAAAATCTTTTGCAAGCCTTTGGGCTAAAAAATTCCGCTTGATCGTTACGGTTCCCAAAGATGCAAAAATCGAGGACATTGATATTGAAGTGGATATGGGCGATATCAAGCTTAACAAAATCGGATGCGAAGATTTGACAATAAATGCCAATATGGGAAATGTGGTTTTGAAAGATTTGAATGTTGAGAGCGGATCATTTGACCTTGACATGGGCAATCTTGAAATCTCAAGCTCAAGCTTTGATAGAATCGAAGCAGTAGCGGATATGGGAAATATCGAAGTATCCGGAAATATTGAATCCATGAGTGCGGAATGCGATATGGGAAATATCGAAGTTAAAACAAATGGCAATGTGGATCTGAATAAATTCAACCTTCATTGCGATCTCGGAAATGTAGAAGTTAACGGCACAAAATGGAAAAACAAATAAAATAGGGTTCTTGTAACTTATACTTAACATACTTAAAAGGGACTTCTTTTGTAAATAAAAGAGGTCCCTTTTACATAAGAAAAGTTTTTTTAAAAAACATATAAACTTTTAAAACTAAACTGCCGATAAAAAAGATGAAAACCAAAAATGTCAGTTATGTGCGAACGGACTCGCATTACATATCAAATTTACAAGGAGGTAGATTGAAATGTCAGTGAACACGAATAATATTATCGCAGGCGCGTATAATCAGTATGCAAATTCAGTAAACAAAACTGAAAACGATAAGACCGAAGCTGCCAAAAAGTCCGGAAATTACGGCAAGACGGTCGGAAACGTTAAGCTTTCCAAAGAAGCTGAAAAGTATTACAAAGAGTTAAAGCACAAATTCGGAAACCTGGATTTCGTTTTGGTAAGCAAAGATCAGAAAGAAAATGCAAAAGCAAATGCATCTTCCTTTGCAAATCCAAACAGAATGGTAGTTTTGATCGATGAAGAAAAGATTGAAAAAATGGCAACGGATGAAAACTATCGTAAACAGGTGGAAGCAACTATTGCCAGAGGCGCATCGGGCATGAACGAACTTAAGAGCAAGCTTGAAGCAAGCGGCCAGGAAAACAAGCTTTTGGGCTTTGGCATGAAGGTTGAAGACAACGGGGACACATCATTCTTCGCGGTGCTTAGAAAATCTGCAAAAGAGCAGAAAGAAAGAATTGAAGCAAAACTTGAAAAATCTCGCGAAGAAAAAAGAGCGGCAGCAAAAGAAAAAACTGCCGAACACTACGAAAAGATACGGGGCGGTGATGATAAAATGGGAGTAAGAGACGAAGATACTATCACATTATCGGCAAGTACTGTGGACGAACTTATTCAAAAGATCAAAGACATGGGTATGGAAGAGCTTACCGATGCTGTCTTTACGGATTCGGAGCTGCAAGTAGGCAGAAGCATTGATTTTAAAGGATAGTAATTATGAGCATTGTAGTTAAAATGAACAGAGAGTATTCGCCTATTGCAAATAAGGGGGCGAACAATAACGAAAATGCGAGAAAGACGGTGGACGCCCGCTCTTTAAAAGTGGGCGATCGCGCCGGTCTTATTGATGCAAAAAAAGAAAATGCAAGAAATAAGGCAATGAAGCTTATTTCCGATGCTTGGGGCCACGATGAAGAGGCAACGAAAATGCGGGAAAAGCTTGGGGAACTTAAAAAAGAAGCTTTTTCGGAATACGCTGATTGGAAGGGCAAGGTTGAATATGCTGATGTACAAAAGGCCGAGCTTAAAGAAAAGTATGACATAACGGATGATTCGGCAGAACAAAAAGATCTTGAACTTTTAACAAAATATCAGAATAATATGATGGGCGTAAGTCAGGATGAGTTCAGCGAAGAAGAAATCGAGCGCTTAAAAGAGCTTCAGACGGCTGAGCTTACGGACTATCAAAAAGAAGCTATTTCCATAAACAGGCAGCAGGTTCTTGCAAAGCAGGAAATGAGGACAGCCGAAAGCAAGCTTATTTCTTTAACGCAGAACATTAAAGATGCCAAGGTGGATCAGCTAAAAAGCCAGGATATGTTAAATGCCGTCAACGCCGCGGAAGACATAATGGAGGCAGCCAACAAAGAAATAAAAGGACTTCTTTTACAGGACGGAATAGATGAGGTTAACGAAAAGGCTGAAGAAACAGCTGAACAAATTAAGGAAAATGCCGAAAGGCGCGAAGAGCAGGAAGAGCGCATAGAAGAAGCGAAAGAAGAGCGAAAAGAACAGGAAGAAATAATCGAAAATTCCGTAGAAAAAGATCGTTTGGATATGAATACCAAAGCATCTGTAAACACCGCATCGCAGCTTAAAGATGCACAGGTAAGAATCCAAAAAATCATGGATGAAAACAACATGATTAGCGAGGATATCAAGGGAATTAAGATTGATTTGGATTATTGATAAAAAGATAAATAAAGGACAAGGATTTAGGGAACTTTTTGCAGGAGAAAAAGCAATAGTTCCCTATATTATTTATATTTTAATAACAAATCCGTAGTAAAAACATTGTGTTCACAATTAAAGCTGACTCTTCCACCATATTGTTTGGCAAGTTGGCTGATTTTCTCCGTGCCAAAGCCGTGGTTGTTTTTGTCGGTTTTAATTGTTGCGGGTAAGCCGTTTCGCTTAAATCTTACAGCTTTATCACAAGAGTTTTTAACCAACATGTGGAAATAGTCGTTGCCGTTTTGGGTTACACGGTCAATATAAACATCTATGAACAAATCTTCTAGCCTACAGTCGTTTACTGCTTCTACGGCATTTTTAAATATATTGGTGGCTATCAACATTAGTGAAAGAGGCGGAATGTCCGGTGTTTGTGTCAGTTTGCCTTGCACTGATATTTTAGCCTTTTTCACCTGCGGAAAGTAGTAAAGCATAGCCCCGGATATCTGCTCGTTGTTGACATTATATGTATTTGATGAGATATCTTTCATTTCGCCTATTACTTCATCAATTGCATTAACGAGCTCGTTTTTGTCTTTTGTTGATGCCATAGCGCGAATAGCAAGAAGTTGATTGTTAATATCATGTCGGAACTTTCTGGTGTCTGCTTCTTGCTCCAAAAGTCTTTTGAGATAAGAATTCTGTTCTTCAAGAAATAGTTTTTCATTACGCCCTTTGATTTTAATATTGTAGTTTGACTGTCTAAGCTTTATTACAAACAAAACCATTATACAGATAGCTATGTAGGAAACTGTTATTGTAAA
>JAEEGH010007138.1_pt1 | contig 27021 bp, 32 predicted proteins | sample 9134181 | NCBI WGS metagenome assembly JAEEGH01 (sample SAMN16246544, study PRJNA631951) | gut metagenome | biome: gut microbiome; feature: rumen; material: DP-attached | host: Bos | place: Iran: Karaj | collected 2018-10 | reverse complement strand
GCAGACCTGCAGAAGCAGAGTCGATTTCCCGATACCCGGAGTTCCTCCTACCAGGACAAGTGATCCGATCACGACTCCGCCGCCAAGCACACGATCCAGTTCGGAAATACCGCTTGAAAAACGTATTTCCTGTTCCAGATCCAGTTCCTGCAGTTTCTTTGGCACAGTACGGCTTCTGTCATTATTCTGTACCCTGGATGGTCTGTTGTTACCGGCTATTTTTATTTCTTTCAGAGTGTTCCACGAGCCACAATGCGGACACTTCCCAGCCCAATTTGCAGTTTCCATTCCGCATTCACTGCAGCAGTATATCGTTCTCTGTTTCGCCATTTGTCTACTCCCCTGCTAATCAGATCATAAACGAAATGATCTGTTCGTGTTCTGAAGAGATCTGAAATGATACCTCGGGAAATTCTGCTGAAAGTTTTTCTTTCAACATATTCATAACAGGATTCTCTGTGCAGAAATGATCGCCATCGATCAGATTGATTCCCCACTCGGAAGCGAGCAGAAAATCGTGATATTTTAAGTCAGAAGTAAGATAAGTATCACAGCCTTTTTCAGCAGCATCCTTTATAGCAGAACCACCTGCTCCTCCCATTATGGCAATACGTGAAACCTGTTTTCCCGCATCGTAATATCTTATACCGTTTGTATGCAGAACGCTTTTGCACAGGTGCAAGAATTCTTTCATAGATAACGGTTCCGGCAGTTGCCCGATGCGTCCGCAATGATCTGCATCCAGATCATCCTGCTTTACTGCCGAAAACAATAAAAGCAAAACATCATTAACTCCGCCATCTGCAATATCCAGATTGGTATGGAGACAAATCGCTGCCATGTGATGCTCGATCAGACGCAGTATCTTTCTGTTTTCGGGAGTTTCCCTCAGTTGTTTTAGCGGATGAAAAATTATTGGATGATGTGAGATGATACATTGTGCACCGATCCTGATTGCTTCGTATACAACAGTTTCCGTGACATCCAGCGAAAGAAGGACTTTGCTTACCGGTGCAGACGAATCTCCAATCAGAAAACCGGCATTATCAAAAGCCAGCTGCATATCCCATGGTGCCAGTACTGCACAATACTTTTCCAGATCTCCTATCGTTGTCATGTTACCTGCAGCTCCTTTAGTTGTGTTATAGTATGTTGAATAAATCCCAGTTCCGTTTCCATGCTTCTCCCGGAAGAAATGATTCCTTCTATTCTTTTATCCAGAATCCGAATCTGATGAGCAATAAGCCGCTGATATAAAAGATCTTCTTTTCTGTCTGTTGAAGAACCAATCAGAAATTCAGCGTCTGTCAGAGTACTGTTTTGCCCAAAAGAACTGGATATAATCTGAAAAAAGTGACCAGATTCAGCTGAAAGCAGCTCCTGATCGATCATATATCCATTATTGACAAGCCAATATCGTACCACTTCCGGATGTGTCATTGGCTGAAGAATCAAATGATAGCCGGGTTCCATCAACCACTCTGCACGATCCAGTATCGTACAAATGGTATCTCCTCCCATGCCGGAAATAACGATCGTATCGAACATCTGCGTATTGCATCCGTCCAATCCATCAGCAAGGTAAAAGTCGATACGTTCCAGAACACCCATTTTCTGTGCATATTGCTTTGCCTTTTTCAGTGGTTCTTTACGAAGATCTGTCGCTATGATATTCCCCTTAAAACCACGCAGAGCCATTTGTACGGGAACATAACCATGATCCGTACCGATATCAATAAATCCGGAAGCTTCCGGACGTATCTGCTGTATGATTTGATGAAGTCGTTCTTTCATAGATAAAAAATAAAAAATGCCGGAAATAAAACCGGCATCCTTATCGTACTTATAATGTTTCCAGATAGCTTTTCAGATATTCCAGAAATTCATCCGGGTCGATGCCATGAACAGCACAGGCTTCTTCTATCGTTTCTCCGCTGGCCATAACACAGCCAATGCAGTGCATTCCGATTGCCTGAAATACAGGCATTGCTTCCGGACAGTTTTCCACGATTTCAGAAATAACGGTATCTCTTGTTATCTCCACATATTTCACCCTTTCAAAAAACAAATGGGACGCATTGCGTCCCATTTATTGCTACCTTTCAGGCCTGCTCCCTCATCTTTGCAAAGCATTCGCTGCAGTAAACAGGGCGATCCGATTTAGGCTCAAACGGAACTCTGGCTTCTCCGCCGCAGGCTGCGCATACAGCAGTAAAGAACTCACGGGGACCGCGGGCTGCATTCTTACGAGCATCCCGGCAGGGTTTGCAGCGCTGAGGCTCGTTCTGGAAACCGCGCTCTGCGTAGAACTCCTGCTCACCGGCAGTGAAAATAAATTCTTTTCCACACTCTTTGCAAACTAAGGTTTTGTCTTCGTACATTTTGAATCCTCTCTTTTTGATCTGTGCCGATTCGGCTGTATTTGCGATCAGTTAAAAACTGTATACGCCATAAGTAAGATTTGCCCATGCAGCATCTCTCTTTGGCACATCAGGCTTAACGAGAGGAAAACATGCTGTGGAAGGCTGATAACAAATTGTATCAGAAATCACGGATTGATTTCATAACACTGTCATTCATTATACAACAGGATAATTCAAAGTCAATAGATTATTTTATTTACGAAATGAATTATTTATCTATTCATGCTCAAAGCTCAAATTGCTGCTGTCCTATAAACGGGATCCCAAGGTGTTCATAAGCTCTTCTTGTCACACATCGTCCGCGAGGAGTTCTGGTTAAGAATCCATTCTGAAGCAGAAACGGCTCATAGACATCTTCCAGTGTGACAGCATCTTCGTTTATCGTTGCTGCCAGCGTATCCAGACCGACTGGCCCTCCTCCGTAATACTCAATTATGCTCCGCAGCATTCGACGATCGATCCCATCAAGTCCATAATGATCAACTTCCAGACTTGACAGGGCTGCATCTGCCACATCTCTGGTAATGGTACCATCTGCGCATACCTGGGCAAAATCTCTTACACGACGTAAAAGCCTGTTTGCAATTCTTGGTGTTCCTCTTGACCTTGATGCTATCTCTCTTGCCCCATCCGTCTCGATCGTAACCTGAAGTATCCCTGCTGAACGCTCCACAATTTTTTGCAGTTCTTCTGTCGTATAGAGTTCCAGGCGAAGCGTAACGCCAAACCGATCACGCAGAGGCGCTGTCAATTGTCCGGATCTTGTCGTTGCTCCAATCAGAGTAAAATGAGGAAGATCCAGATGGATAGAGTTTGCAGCCGGCCCTTTTCCAAGGATAATATCGATAGCAAAATCTTCCATTGCCGGATACAGGATCTCTTCATAAGCACGATTCAGCCGGTGAATCTCATCAACAAACAAAATATCTCCTTCGCTGAGGTTTGTCAGCATAGCGACCAGATCCCCCGGTTTTTCGATTGCAGGCCCAGACGTAATGCGCATGTTGACATTCATTTCATTTGCTATAACTGCTGCCAGTGTTGTTTTCCCAAGACCCGGAGGACCATGAAGCAGAACGTGGTCCAGAGGTTCTTTTCGGATCTTTGCCGCATCAATAAAGATTTTCAGGTTGTTTTTTGCTTTTTCCTGTCCAATATACTCTGTCAATGTCTGAGGCCTGAGAGAACCTTCATTGCGATCCTCCGGCAGAACTACAGCAGAAGTGATGATCTCATTATTCGGATCTTCTGAAAATGAAATACTCATATAATAATCTCCGTTTTATCCGAGTGCTTTCAGTACGGCTTTTATGATCTGTTCCGTAGTCATATCGGAAGCATCGATCGTTTTTAAAACAGGATTGATCTCGGAACTGCTGTATCCAAGTACAGTCAGCGCTGCAACCGCATCTGACATGGTTTTATTTCCTGGCGCATTCGTCTGTATCGGCAAATAAGATGGCAGCACAGAATCAACTTCTGCCGCAATCTTGTCTTTCAGTTCCAGCACGATCCTCTGAGCGATCTTTTTCCCGATTCCAGGTGCTGCCGTCAATGCTTTAACGTCGTTATTGATAACGGAAGCTGCCAGCTGATCCGGTGTTACATAAGATAACAGAGAGATCGCTGCCTTCGGACCTACTCCCGAGATAGACAAAAGCAAGTCAAAAAATTGCTTTTCTTTTCTGCTGATAAAGCCATATAAGTCAAATGTGTTTTCACTGATCGCTTCTGAAATCAGCAGTTTTGCCTTTTTTCCTGTTGTAACACCGGCAATAGAACTGAGACTGGAATAGATCTGAAAACCCAGGCCTCCGCAGTCAAGAACAATATAATTTGTTCCGATCTCTGATACGATACCTTCTATATGGTAGAACATTCTGACGTCTCTCCTTTATTCAGCAGTGAAGTCGAGCTTCGTGCATGACAGATCGCCAGGGCAACGGCATCAGCAGCATCGTCCGGACGCGGAACTGCCTGAAGTCCGCAGATCCTTTTTACCATTTCCATGATCTGTTTTTTTTCTGCACGCCCATACCCGGCTACAGCCTGCTTGACCTGAAGTGGTGTATACTCATAGATCTTTATTCCTGCTCTTTGACAGGCGAGAAGAATAACCCCTCTTCCATGAGCAACGGATATCCCGGTGGTAATATTCGTGTTAAAGAACAATTCTTCTATTGAAACAGCATCCGGATGAAACAGATCGATCAGATCAGATAGATCGTCGAAGATCCTGTTTAATCTGGAAGATAAACTCGTATGCGCAGGTGTTGTAATAACACCGCATTTTACGAGCTGAAACCTGTTCTTTTCATAGTCAAGAACCGCAAATCCAATTGTTGCAATTCCGGGATCTATGCCGAGAATACGCATCTTTTCACTATCCTGTAGTCTGAATTCTTCTCAGATTCTATCATAACGAAGAGATGAAAGCAATAAAAGAATCATGCCTGAAAACATTGGCATGATTCTTATATTATGATAAAGATTACGTTTTCTGATGCGCACGTGGATGCGCTTTGGTATATATATCCTTAATATCTTTCTGGATCAGCTGGTTATACATCTGCGTAGAAGAAATATCGGCATGTCCGAGCATTTTCTGAATGGCATGAAGATCGGCGCCGTTTTCCAGCAAATGTGCAGCGAAGGAATGTCGAAGTGTATGCGGTGTGATGTCTTTTTCAATATTTGCTTTTTTCTGATAATACTTTATGATCTTCCAGAATCCCTGTCTGGACATTCTTTCACCGCTAACATTAACGAATAAGGCAGTTTCCGTTGGTGATGAAATCATTTTGGGACGTACATGATAATAATAATCACTGACAGCTTTCACTGCATCCTGATACATGGGAATGAACCTGTCTTTATTCTTGCTGCGGCAATGGATTCCGCCAACCGGTAGATTCAGATCCGAAACATCCAGATTGATCAGTTCTGTTACCCGAATGCCTGTAGCATACAACAATTCGAGCATTGCCTTATCACGGTATCCCTTCGCATCGGAGCATTTCGGCTGCATCAGGAGAAGATCCACCTCGCTGCTTGTAAGAATCTCAGGCAGTTTCTGAACTGTTTTTTCAGAAGTCAATTTTTTTGCCGGACTTTTCTGTAAAAAACCCTCCGATACCAGAAAAGTGTAGAAGTTCTTGATGGAAGCAACATTTCTTGAGATCGTAGCTGTAGATTTGCCCAGTCCTTTTTCATATTCCAAAAAAGAATTCAACTTCTGGTCATCAGCAGATAAAAAATCCTCTCCCTGACCGGATAAATAATTATTCAGTTGCCGCAGATCACGCAGATAGGAACTGAGTGTATTGTCAGAAGCGTTTCGTTCTTCTCTTAAATATTTTTCATATAGATTCAGCAGATCCGAACTTTGCATATGGCAACTACCTACTCTCAGAATATTTACATAACGAATTAACATAATTAATTATTGGTTACAATATATTACATATTTGATTAAAAATCAAGTATTAATTTTCATAATTTAATTTTTATCTGTTTTTAGTTTGTTTTAATTACAATATATATTTATTTACGCTAATTTTTATAGAATATATATACAATATATTGCGTTTACTAATAATTTTGGTAAAAATATTATGTTAACATTAATTCGTATAAAAAAACGACGTTAACCGTCGTTTTTTTGTTTTCAGCGTTTTCTGCCTCTCGATTTGGCCGCTTCCGCTTCTGCTGCTTCCATTTTATCTGTTGTTGAGATCGCCCATTTTTTTACCTGAAGCCGTACACGATCTTCTCCGGTTTCAAAGGTGATCGTGTCTTCGGTAATCTGTACGACCTTTCCTGTAATTCCGCCGATAGTTGTTATCCCGTCACCCAAGGAAAGTGAACTTCTCATTTCCTCAGTTTTCTTTTTCTTTTTATTTTCAGGACGGATGAGCATGAAGTAAAAGATTGCGAACATCACGACCAACATACCGATCATGGAGATCGGACTTCCTGTTGATGCTGTTTCAGTAAGAATAACGAACATGATGATACCTCCAAATGTACATGTGTTTGTATTATAACCTCTCCGAAGGTTAAATGCAAGTTTCTTAGATCCGTTTATCCAAGATTTCTCTGTAATAACAATAGTATTCGTTAAACTTCCCCTGTTCCAGAGAATCACGGATCTCCTGCATCAGCTGATTGTAGAACCAGAGATTGTGCGCGACGGAAAAACGAAGAGCCAGCATTTCCTGCGCTTTCATCAGATGCCGTATGTATGCCCGTGAGTATTTCTGGCAAACAGGGCAGCTGCATTCCGGATCGATCGGTCTTTCATCGATGGAATATTTCTCATTTTTCAGATTGATAATTCCTTTTTTTGTAAACAGATGTCCGTGTCTTCCGTTCCTGGCAGGCATTACACAGTCAAAGAAGTCTACTCCTCGATAAACTCCTTCAAGAATATTTACCGGAGTACCGACGCCCATAAGATAGCGTGGTTTATTCTTCGGCATGTATTCTTCAACTATCTCGATCGTATCATACATTTCCTGGTGGGTCTCCCCTACTGCCAGACCACCGATCGCATAACCATCCAGTTCCAGTTCAGCGATCTTTTTCATATGTTCGATCCTCAGATCTGAAAAAACAGCCCCCTGATTGATTCCGAACAGCATCTGCCCGGGATTAACGGAATCGGACTCCATGTTATACGTGGAAAGCGCGTTCCTGCAGCGGATCAGCCAACGATATGTGCGTTCTGTTGATTCTTTTACGTAGGAATACGGAGACGGGATCTTGACACATTCATCAAATGCCATTGCGATATCAGAACCGAGATTTGCCTGGATCCGCATGCTCTCTTCCGGTCCGATAAACAGATGCTTTCCGTCAACGTGAGAATGAAAGGAAACGCCTTCCTCCTTAATGTGCCGCAGTTTTGCCAGGGAAAAAATCTGAAATCCTCCGCTGTCTGTCAGAATAGGACCATCCCAACGCATAAAGGAATGAAGTCCGCCGAGCTTTTTGATCAGCTCGTCTCCCGGACGAACGTGAAGATGATATGTATTGGAAAGCTCTACCTGACAGTTCAGTGATTTCAGATCCGTGGCAGAGAGCGCTCCTTTAATAGCTGCCTGTGTTCCGACATTCATGAAAACAGGTGTCTGAATTACACCATGCGGCGTATCCAGTTCTCCCCTTCTCGCGTGCCGATCCTGCGTCATCAGCCGAAATTTATCACTCATAGTTTAACTCCTAACTGATAAACATTGCATCCCCGAAAGAAAAGAAATAATACTTTTCCTTTACTGCTTCCTCATAGGCCGCAAGTACATTCTCTCTTCCTGCAAGAGCTGAGACGAGCATGATCAATGAACTCTCCGGCAAATGGAAATTCGTTACCAGAGCGTCGATACAGCGAAAACGATAACCGGGATATATAAAAATATCGGTCCATTTTGAACCAGGAGAAACAGTTCCGTCTTCCTCGGCAAAGCTTTCCAGCGTTCGGCATGATGTCGTACCAACGGCAATTATGCGTTTTCCGGCAGCTTTTGCCACGTTGACAGCACATGCTGTGTCATCTGGGATCGTACAGAATTCGCTGTGCATTTCATGATGTTCGATCTCTTCCTCTTTGACCGGGCGAAAAGTTCCCAGCCCTACATGAAGTGTTAACGGACAGATCATGACCCCTTTTTCCTGAATTTCCCGCAAAAGCTGCTCAGTAAAATGAAGTCCGGCTGTTGGAGCCGCAGCACTTCCCAGCACACGGGAATAAACTGTCTGATATCTTTCCTTGTCTGCCAGCTCTTTCTTAATATATGGTGGCAGCGGCATTTTCCCGAGTTGATCCAAAATCTCGAGAAAGATGCCTTGATATGAGAAGTGGACTCTGCGGTTTCCTCCTGAAAGGATCTCCATGATTTCACAGGTGAGTTGCCCTTCCCCGAAGGAAACGCGAGAACCTTCCCGCAATTTTTTTCCGGGGCGGCACAAACATTCCCAGTCGTCTCCACCCAGGTCACGGAGAAGAAGGATTTCTGCCGCACCGCCATTGTTTCTGTTTCCCAAAAGACGTGCAGGTAACACTCGGGAATCATTGATCACAAGACAATCACCCTCATCCAAAAAAGAAGGAAGATCATAAAAAAAATGATGAGAAATACTGCCTGTTTTTTTGTCCAGGCAGAGAAGCCGGGAATGATCCCTTTCCACGATCGGTGACTGCGCAATCAATTCCGGAGGCAGATCAAAAGAAAAATCGGTCCTTTTCATATTCTGACATCTGTGTCTGTTTTTCCATTAATCAGCACGCATGGCGTTTATCGTTTTCTCGAATAATACGTCAAGGTCCATCTGCAGCATTTCGGCGCCTTTCAGAATAACGTCCCGGGAACACCCGGCTGCAAACTTCTTGTCTTTAAATTTCTTTTTTACGGATTTTACTTCCATGTCAGTCAGACCTGTAGGGCGCATCAGCGCAGCTGCTCCAATCAGACCAGTCAGTTCATCGGTCGCAAAGAGAACTTTTTCCATATATGCCTCTGGTTCGACATCGATGCAGATACCGTAACCGTGGCTGATGACGGCATGGATCAGTTCCTCATCCAGATCCAGTTCGTGCAGGATCTCATTAGCTTTTACACAGTGCTGTTCCGGATACAATTCGAAATCGATATCATGCAGCATTCCCACTGCTTTCCAGAATTCAACACGATCCGGATCGTATTCTTTTGCAAATTCTCCCATCACTTTGGAAACGGTTTCCGCATGCTGGATATGAAAACTGTCTTTATTATACCGTTTGAGGATCTCTTCGGCCTCTTCTGCCGTAGGAATATAACTCATAATTTCCCTCCCTGTTTTTTGCTTCATGATACAACCGAATGCCGGGGAAAGCAAGAAAAAGAATACAAAAGATTTGCCATCTCCTTACGGGTATGCTAATATCTGCTCATGGATAACTTATTGAAAAACCAGATATATACTGCTGAAATCGAATCCTATACCTCAGAAGGATATGGCGTCTGCAGGATCAACGGCAGTGCTGTTTTTATTCCCGGTACAATAAAGGGTGAGATCTGGGAGATCCTTATCGTTAAGGTCTCACATACATCTGTTTACGGAAAAGGGATACGCCTGATCGTTGCTTCTTCTCACCGGATCCCGGGCGACTGTCCGCATTTTCCCGTCTGCGGAAGTTGTACACTAAGGCACATGGATTATGAAGAAGAACTCAATTTCAAGCTGGATAAAGTGAATCAGGCACTGGAACGTATCGGCGGGCAGAGAAAGACGATCAGCGAAATCACCGGAAGTGAGATTCTGAATTCTTATCGGAACAAGGCTGTTTTTTCTGTTTCCCGGGCAAGCAACGGAGATGCTGCTTTCGGTTATTATCGCAGCAGGTCCCATGATCTGATCTCAATCCAAAACTGTCTTTTACAAAGCGAACTCTGCTGCCGCGCCGCGGAGTCTGTTGTTTCTTTTCTGAATCGCAATCATATACCTCCATATAATGAAGAGGAAAGAAGCGGTTCCGTTCGACATCTGTTTTTCCGTGAATCGCGAAACAGAAAAGAAGCGGTTCTGTGCATCGTTTCTGCCAGAGGATTCGGCAGTCTTACGGAAGAGCTTATACACTGGATCCGCAAAGACTGTCCTGAACTGACGGGTATCGTTCTGAATATCAATAAAACTCAGGGTAACATCGTACTCTTCGGTGATTTTTATACTCTGTGGGGAAACCCGAATATTACGGATACTCTTTGCGGCATCGAATATGAGATCGCGCCTCAGGCTTTTTTCCAGATCAATCCTTCACAGACCGAAAAATTGTATCGTCAGGCTTTGCTGTATGCCTTCCCTGCCCCTGCTTCGCTGGCGCTGGATCTCTACTGCGGAGCCGGTACGGTCACGTTATGTATGGCCGGTCACTGCGATCTTGTCGTTGGCGCAGAGATCGTTTCGGAGGCTATAGATAATGCGAAAGAAAACGCGCGAAGAAACGGTATCCGAAACGCTGACTTTATCTGTACCGACGCCGCTGATCTGTTCCAAATGATTCAAAGCAGATATCCCTCTCCGGATGTCGTCATTGTTGATCCTCCGCGGAAAGGACTCTCCCCCGAAGTCATTAAAGGGGTCTCGAAGCTTGAGCCTGAGCGTCTTATCTATATTTCCTGCAATCCTGCCACTCTTGCACGGGATATCAGGATGCTGAACGAATATTGTTATCATCTGATGGACGGCATGGCATTTGACATGTTTCCCAGAACTTCACACATCGAGACGGTAGTATTGATGATAAAGAAATAGATGAATCGGAGTTTGAGGAAAAATGAAAACAGTTGTACTATTATATGAAACATGTTGTATTTATGAAATTGTGATTACTAATTATTTCCTTCAGTGTACTGGACATGAAATCATTTTTGCCACTATAGATGGAAAGGCAGTTACTGCTCAAGAGAGATTTTCTTTGAATGCGGCCTGTGCATTAAATGAAATTGATCCAAAAGAGGTAGAACTCCTTCTGGTGCCTGGCGGCGACATTTCATCCATCGCTAATGAAGAAGTTTATTCATTTATTCGTGCAGTTGTAGATAATAAGCATCTCGTTGCTGGTATATGTAATGGTGTAGATGAACTAGACAACGCGGGTATCCTTAATGGAATAGAATCAACTCATTCTGTTAAGGAGGCTCTGGTCGTTGGAGAATACGTGATTACTGCAAGAGCAAATATGTACGTTGATATGGCTATTGCCATTGGAAAAAAGATGAATCTCTTTGTGGATGAAGCAGATCTACAGGAGACTATAGATTTCTGGAAATTGCATAAAACATTTATGGGGGATAAATGCTAAATTTCAGTTTGTAGATATATCCACATAAACGAAGACACGTGAAACTGTAAACTGCTTGTACCACTAAAAGAAAGATTTCATTTCTGTGCCTTCAATAATGCTATAGCTTCCAGAATACTGCAATAAGCAAAAGCGGGGAGGATCAAAAATGATTAACTACACTATTGTTGATTTACCTAAAATTGCAATTATTGGGAAGGAAGGCTTATGCACGAAAGAAAAGAATGTAGTTCAGAATCTGTGGCAGCAAGCCAACTCCAGTTTCAGTGATATTGCAGATGTCGGTATGAAAAATTCTGATGGTTCTTTCGTTGGTTTTTGGGGAGCCATGAGCGATGAAACGATGTCTTTTATGCCGTGGACGGACGGTTTCTCCAGGGGATTGTATTTGGCAGGCGTTGAGGTATATGAGGATACGGCAGTTCCGGATGGATGGGTAAAGTGGGTTATGCCAGCAAGAAAATATCTTGTGACTGAAGTTCATCCGGAAAACTATGGCGAAATATTTGGATACGTGATTAAGAGTCTTATTCCAGATCTTGGGATGAAACTTGCAGGTGCGGTATGTGATTTTACTGAACCGGTAACTGGACAGAATAAATTGTTTTTTCCCGTGGAGTGAGAAATTCAAATTCCAGCTTAACGGTTTTTCTGATACGCACAAAGCACCAAAAGCAGAACGAGTTGTTACTTTGACCCCAAGTGACCTGTCGGGCACAGAAAATGAGGATCTATCTTATTTCCTCGGACCATTGCGAGGTTGTAGTCTTGATGAGTCAGGTTGAAACGATTGAACTATTGTCAGGAAGGATAATCTCAGATGAAGCTGAAGAATATATTGATCGTTGTGAAAGACAATGAAAGATCCAGGCAGTTTTATCATGACCTGTTCGGCCTTGAGCTTGTCCTTGATAATGATGGAAATATGATCCTGACGCAAGGATTGGTACTGCAGGAAGAGAAATACTGGAAAGAGTTTCTCGGCAGGGAGATCATCCCGGAGAACAATTCCAGCGAGCTGTACTTTGAAGAATCGGATATGGAAAGCTTTGTCCAAAAGCTGGAGAGTTACTACCCTGAAGTCAAGTATGTGAACAGGCTCATGACCCACAGCTGGGGACAAAAGGTGATACGTTTCTATGATCCGGACGGGAATCTGATCGAGGTGGGAACACCTGTTTAACATGGCCAACGTTATAACCGCGATCCGGATCATTTGCAGTATAACTTTGCTGTTCTGCCCTGTGTTTTCACCAGCGTTCTATGCTTTGTATATCACTGCCGGGGTCAGCGACATAGCAGATGGGGCAGTTGCGCGGAAAATGGGCACTGTCAGCGAGTTTGGATCGATACTTGATACAGCGGCTGATTTTGTTCTGGTCGTTGTGTGCCTGATAAAACTGATCCCGGTCATTCACGTACCAACCTGGCTGTTCATCTGGATCATTGTGATTGCCGTGATCAAGGCGATCAACTTGTTTTCCGGATATGTTATGCGAAAGAAAATGGTCGTCTTACATACCGTAATGAATAAGGTGACGGGAATACTGCTTTTTATGCTTCCACTGACATTAACGGCTTTTGATCTGAAATACAGTGGAGCTATCGTCAGCGCTGTGGCAACATTTGCAGCGATACAGGAAGGACACCTGATCAGAACAGAAACGGGGAATAGCGATCCGTCCAATCGCTGACTTTTTAGTCAGAGCCGCTTTGCTTTGCTTTTTTCCTCATACCGATGACATTCAATCTGTTGTCTCGAGGCATGTGGTGTCTGCTGTTTCGATGATAAAAGACTATTAATGATCATTTATAAACAATAAGATTTCCCGCTCTGATGCATCCTTGATGTTTCTGGCGGAAATCTTTTCAAATTTTATGTAAAGTTAGCTTGACATCTTGGTTTTAATGTGCTAATATATATGTAAAGCCTGCTTTACATTAAGGGGAGGTTGAAAAATTGAAAAATCGAATTGAAGAAATTCGAAATGAACGAGGTATTCTTCAGGAAGAATTCGCAGGATTGATGGGCGTTTCCCGGCAGACGATCAGTTCACTGGAAAACGGAAGATACAATCCCTCTATCATGCTGGCTCATAAAATTGCGCAGTATTTTGGAATGACTATTGAGGAAGTATTTCTTTTTGGGGAGGAATGATCATATGTATTATAATAATAAAAAACTTGTTCTGAGCGTTTTCTGGGCAATTATGGGTATCGCTCTGATTGTGCTGTCGATAACTGAAGTGCTCAATTCTCCCATATATGCCGGAATAGGTGGTTCTCTCACTGCGGTGGGCATTCATCAGGCGATCAGAAACCTGAAATATCGCAAAGATCCTGACTACCGTAAAAAAGTCGATACGGAAATACAGGACGAACGTAACAGTTTTTTGCGTATGAAAAGCTGGGCTTGCGCAGGGTATATCATGTTGTTTGTAGAAGGGATCGGCGCAATTGCTGCGATAATTCTCAATCAGCGAACGATCCAGCTTATCCTTTCGTACTCCGTCTGTCTGCTGCTGGCTGCTTACTGGATCTCTTACCTGATCCTGAGCAAAAAGTATTGATCCTTTATTACTTTCTACTACTCTCAGCAAGTATATATTCTTTTCTGTAATTGAAACAAGGCTCTCCCTGTTTGTATCTCAGGGATGGCCTTGTTTTCTATAGTCTGGTCATATCATACGACTTGAAACAGATAGAATTTCAGATAATCGGTCTCGGGAACATTCCACAGGATCGGGTGATCCGGCGCCTGACTGCGGCATGCGATCTGCCTCAGTTGAACGTCAGCATCCCGGGCTGCATTTTTCAGCATGATCTCAAACTGTCTGTGCGGCATATAATGACTGCAGGAGGCAGTAGCCAGGTAGCCGCCGCGCGGAAGGATCTTCATAGCTTTCATATTGATCTCTTTATATCCTCTTTCCGCGGAAGATGCCGTTTTTCGCGATTTTGTAAACGCTGGCGGGTCGAGGATGATAAAGTCATATTCGGACCTCCCCTGCTTGGAAAAATCCGTAAGAAGCGAAAAAACGTCACAAATACGGAAATCGATAACATCCATCAGGCAATTATTTTTTGCATTCTGTTCTGCGCACTGTATGGCAAATTCTGAAATGTCAACGGCAGTTACATGAGCCGCTCCACCTGCAGCTGCATTCAGAGCAAAAGAACCTGTATGTGTGAAACAGTCCAGAACTTGTTTTTCCTTTGCCAGTTCCTTTACCGCCAGACGATTGTATTTCTGGTCAAGAAAAAAGCCTGTTTTCTGACCGTTTTCCACATCAACATCATACCGTATCCCGTTCTCGCAGATTGAGACCAGTGGGCATTCCGGCAGAGGCCTGCCTGGAAGCTGCACCCACCCTTTTTCCTGAGTCAGTCCTTCTTTTTCCCGCAGTGAAAGATCATTTCTTTCATAGATTGCATCAATCTTCTGTGCGTCTTCTGTCAGTACTTCGATCAGCAGATCATAGATCATGTCCTTGATCTTTTCCATGCCGAAAGATGTGATCTGTGCAACAAGAATAGAGTCATATCGATCTACAGTCAGTCCGGGAAATCCATCTGCTTCCCCAAAAATAATCCGGCAGCAGCAAAGCTGTTTTCTCATGACAATTTTCCTGTATTCCCAAGCATATTGGATCCTGCGCTTCCAGAAAGAACGATCAAACCTGTCGTTTGCATTGCGTGAAACAAGTCGGATCCGTATCTTGCTTTTCTTACTCAGAAAACCGGTTCCGAGATAGGTTCCCGAATCCGAAACAATATCTGTAAGTGCACCGTTTTCATTTCCTTCATCGAGCCGGATCACTTCATCTTCATAGACCCACACATGACCCTGTTTCAGCCACAGAGATCCTTTTTTTGTTATTACTGCTTTTGGGAAGTTTCTTTCTGCTTTCATGACTTGCCCTCTATCAGAACTATTTTGATAAGTTTATCACAGAACGCTGTAATCGACAATCCTTAACAAAATATCATTTGCTTTTCCTGCCGATTAACGATATAGTAGGATACAGAAAAAGGAGGCGTCTACTATGGAACTCAATGATATTCTCGTTGTTTATTTCTCGCATACCGGTGCAACAAAAAACATGGCGGAAGAGATCGCAAAACAGCTTGACTGCGATATTTCCGAAATCGTACCTTTGTTCCCATATCCTTCACGACCGGATGATGTTGCCGTCCTGGAAGCTCAGGCCCAAAAAGAATATGAAGAAAATGCGCGTCCTCTCATGAAAAATCCAATCGATGTCAGTCATTATAAAACTGTCTTTATCGGATACCCTCTCTGGTGGTATGGTATGCCGATGATCCTGTATACCTTTTTAGATAGTGTTGATCTTTCAGGCAAGAACGTCATTCCGTTTAACACGCACCGTGGGACGACAGATATGGGTACTTTTGCCAAATTCCATGAGCTATGCCCGAATTCCAACGTCCTCACTGGGATGCACATGCAGAATGCAGAAGCGATCGTAGGCAATTCCAAACGCATTGCGGCCTGGCTGGACGGCCTGGACATTTATGTAACTTGATTCGGAGCACGCCGTCATGCAGGAAGAAGAACTTATTGAAAAACAAATCGAATCGGAAGACATTTTTCATGGTGTTATCCTGCATGTTAAGCGGGATACCGTTATGCTTCCGAACGGTAATACAGCGCCCAGGGAACTGATCCGACACGTTGGAGCCGTCTGTATTGTGCCGATCACAGAGGATAACAGAGTATTTGTTGAACGGCAGTATCGTTACCCGATCGATCAGGTCATTACAGAGATTCCGGCCGGAAAGCTGGATTTTATGGGGGAAGACCGTCTGGAAGCCGCCAAACGCGAGTTGTGGGAAGAGACAGGAATCACTGCTGATACGTGGATCGATATGGGATTGTATTACCCGGCAGCAGCTTATTCAGATGAAAAAATCACCATGTTTCTTGCGCGCGGTCTGCACCTTGGCGAGCAGCATCTGGATGCGGATGAATTTCTCAATCTGACCTGTATTCCGATCCATGATCTTGTTTCCGACATTCTTTCCGGAGTTATAACTGATGGAAAAACGCAGGCATCAGTTCTGAAGGCTGCCGCCATTTTAAATATTCTGTCTGAATAGTGATTGCAGCCATGCGGATTCTTCTCTCCGTATGGCTGCGAATTTATACGTATCAGTAACTGGGATCTGCCAGACTCCAAAGGTACTGTGCCTGTGTCGTAATACTTGTGTACGTTTCATCCCCATTTGTTTCAAATGCTATATTGCCGGCTACGCGGTAAGGGATGCTTCCGGTCTTCCATTCTGTGAGAAACGCTTCTGCAGAAAAAAGCAGGCAGGAGATTGGAATGTGATAATCGCTGGAAACAATCAGAAGATTTTTAACCTCGGGATAGGATTCAGAAAGGATCTGATGGAGAAAAGCTGCATTTTCGACTGTCGTCTGAGACTTATCCTCCATAATCAAGCGATCTTGTTGAATACCTCTTTCGATAAACCAATCCGCCATCACCCTCGCTTCTGTAGCACTTCGGTTCAAAGCTGCCGTACCGCCGCCGCAGACTGCAAGATAGGAATTGGGATAACTTTCTGCGCACAGCAGAGCCTTCTCACATCTGCCCAACAACTCATCGGTCATTGTTCCGTCTGAAAAGAGCTGATATCCTAAAACGACAATGCACAACTCTGTGTCATCCAAAAGATGGTCCTGCGGCGTGTTATTGATCACCATCTCTTTCCTGACATAAATCCAGTAATCCATGATCTTCTGCCAGGCGATTCCAAGGCTTTCGTCCTCCCTTTTGAGCGAGTCCAGAAGTCCCTGTACGGAATCCCTATCATCCGGATCTTTTTTGAAAGTGAATACGATATCTGTGACAAGCTGATAAGTCTTTTCCGTATATCGTTTATTATCTTTCATAATTGCTGAATCATGTGAGACAGCAGGTTCTGTATCAGAAACAGCGGCATCGGAATTTGCGGTCTCTGAAACGAAATCTATAGGATCTGACAAAGCAGAAGCGTTCATAAATGTTTCTTCTGTCGCTTTATTTTCGCTTTCTTCTATTATTATCGTGTCAGTTTCTTCTGCAGGTTCAGGCTGAAATAATGGAAAATGATTCTCTCGAAGCAAGCTCGATTCATATCGCAGAAAAATGATCACGGTGAGCAAACATATAAGAAAAATCAGTGCCAAATGTTTCAGACGGTTTCTTTTCATGATTCCCCGCCTCATCTTTCATTTATACAGCAAAAAGTCCCGTTTAGCGGGACTTTTTGTTTACAGATTCTCAGGTTTCATGGTCGGGAAGAAAATCACCTCGCGGATCGAATCGCATCCACACAGCATCATGACACAGCGGTCGATTCCGATCCCAAGTCCTCCGGTAGGCGGCATTCCGTATTCCAGAGCAAGTATGAAGTCATCATCCATCATACCCGCCTCTTCATCTCCTTTATTGCGAAGTTCAGCCTGCTTCAGGAAACGATTTTTCTGGTCGATCGGATCGTTCAGCTCCGAAAAAGCATTTCCCATTTCGCTGGAACAAATAAAGAGCTCAAAACGTTCCGTTAGTCTCTTGTCTTTCGGGCTGCGTTTTGCGAGCGGACTGACGTCAACCGGGTGCATCGTAATAAAGGTAGGCTGAATCAATTTATCCTCTACTTTCTGGTCAAAACATTCATACAGCGCATTCCCCCATGTCTTTTCTGCCTTTGTCATGTCTATGCCGGCATTTGCCGCTGCCTCAACGGCATCTTCATCTGTTGTGATCTGCATGAAATCGATCCCAACATATTCCTTAACCGCTTCTGCCATGGTCATGCGCTTAAAGCCGGGAGCCAAACTGATCTCATTCCCCTGCCAGGTAATATTGTATGTTCCCAGAATCTCCTTGGCAGCTCCGGACAGCAGTTCCTCAAACAGATCCATCATACCGTTAAAGTCGGTATAGGATTCATAAAGTTCCACTGTTGTAAATTCCGGGTTGTGTTTGGTATCCATGCCCTCGTTGCGAAATATTCTTCCGATTTCATAGACGCGCTCGATTCCGCCTACGATCAGTCTCTTCAGATTCAGTTCCGTAGCGATACGAAGATACATATCGATATCCAGCGTGTTATGATGCGTGATAAAAGGACGCGCCGTTGCACCGCCGGAAATGGTATTTAAAACAGGTGTTTCCACTTCCATATAGCCACGATTATCCAGGAAGCTGCGGACATAGCTTATGAACCTTGAACGGATCTCAAAATTACGGCGCGTATCGCTGTTGACGATCAGATCGACATAGCGCTGACGATAACGAAGCTCCGTATTCGTCATTCCATGATATTTTTCCGGCAGCGGACGCAGAGATTTACTCAGCAGAACAACGTTTTCAACATGAACGGAGATCTCTTCCGTTTTTGTTTTAAAAACATAGCCTGTGACGCCGATAATATCGCCGATATCATATTTGCGAAAATCCAGAAATTCCTGTTCTGAAACAGCATCTGCGCGAGTATAAAGCTGGATCTGTCCTTTGTCATCTTTGATGTGACAGAAGATCGCTTTGCCCATTCCACGCTTGGACAGAATACGCCCTGCAACAGATACCGTTTTTGATTCAAAGGAATCATACTGTTCTTTGATCTCAGCCGACCATGCCGTACGATGAAAAAACGTCTGCTCAAACGGGTCTCTTCCCTGTTCCTGAAAATAACTGAGTTTGTCTCGTCTGATCTGGAGGATCTCAGAAAGATCAGATTCTTTTGTTTCCGGATTAAAAGATTTCTCTTCGTTCATACTGTATCCTCGATCCAGATTTATACATTTGTAACAGAGATGATCTCCAGATCGACTACTCCGGATGGAACTGAAATAGAAAGACGCTCCCCGGCACGATGACCGATCAGTCCTTTGCCAACAGGAGAATCATCCGAAATACGGCCCTGGCGAGGGTTAGCTTCCTGGGATCCAACAATCTCATATTTTTCCTCGCAGTCTTCCTGAACATCGCGAACTCTAACCGTGCTGCCCAGCGTGACAAAGTCTTTGGGCAGATTATGATCAACGTCAACGATTTCTGCATGCTCGATCAGATCTTTGATCTCGGCAATTTTTGAATAGAGTTTCCCCTGCTCTGTTTTAGCTTCATCATATTCACTGTTCTCTGAAAGATCGCCAAAACTTCTTGCTTCCTTGATCTGTTCCGATATTTCTTTTTCTCTGACTGTTTCCAGATAATTCAGTTCTGTTTTCAATTCGTCCAGGCGTTCCTGGCTCATTCTGTATCTGCTGACATTTTTTGCCATAGCAATAATCCTCCGAAGTATGATTTAACTTAAATATCGCAGTGCTTCCATCAGCTGATCATCAGCAGACGTACTTGCCGTTCCTTCCTGTCCGCCTGTCGTACCCAATGTTGTTCCCGTTGCCGAGGGATCCGAATTGTAAACGATCAGGTCCGGGACAACGCCTCCGTTTTTTCCGATATCAGTGCCATTCGGTGTCAGATAACTGCGGGTAGAAAGACGAAGCGCGCTGCCGTCCTCCAATACGATCGTTTCTTGAGATCTTGTGTTTCCAGTCGTCGGTTCTCCGATGATTGTTGCCCAGGAATAGTCTTTGAGAACAGCAGCAAAGAGTTCCGCTTCCCGGTAGCTTTCTCCATTGATCAAGACGACCATAGGCAGTTCAAGACTCATGCTGTCTGATTCAGTAACAATTGCTTTTCCTGTTTTGGACACTTCAGAAAACAGAGTTCCTGCAGGAAGAAGATAATCCAGAAGCTTTGCCGCCTCAGAAGAGATTCCCCCTGCATTTCCTCTGACATCCACGACCAATGAAACAGCGCCTTGAGCCAGCATCTCTTCGATTGCATTGACGCAGGCTTCGCCGCTTCCCGCTTCAAAGTTATAAACTTGAAGATATGCAGCGCCTGTTTTTTCGATTCTGTAATTGATGGCGCCTTCGTTTGTGTTGGTACAATCGACTTCAATAGATGTCTGTCCGTTCGCAAAAGATAGCTCAAAAACAGAATTGATCTTTGTGCGGATCAGACTTCGTACTTCATCCGTTGAGAGACCCGTAACATCCTCACCGTCGACGGCAATGATGATCATTCCCACACCAACACCGGCAGCCGCGACAGGAGAATCTGGATAAACCGATACGATCTGAAAGCCACCGGTCGCAGAGTCCTTTACGAGACTCATACCAATATCAGAATAGCTGTTTGAAGAAGACAACTGATAGGTGCGATACTCATCGTCAGTCATGAAATAGCTCCAGGGATCACCAAGGCCTGCCACCATGGCAATCGCCGCAGAATATCCCATGCTTTTTCGGTCTACATCATCGATAAACTGATCCTGAATGATATCTTTGATTTCAATGTAGCGTAATGCTTCTTCGTAATCATCTTTACCGCCAACATCACGAATCACAGCGTTTTTTGTAAAGAAATGTGTTCCAATCCCTACAAGAAGCAAAAGGACGATGACTACTTTTAAACTAATACCGAAATTAAAAACACTTGCCAGAAAGTGACCGATTTTTCTGGAAAATCTGCGAAAGATATTCCTCACTCTCTAAGCTCCCTTCTTATACGGAAATCAGCAATTATAATAACTCAATCCGGAGAAATAGGCTGCAGGATCGGTTCGATTGCCGTTGATAAAGATCTCGAAATGACAATGTGTGCCGGTCGCGCGACCTGTGGAACCCAGATATCCGATCGTCTGTCCCTGTGAAACAGACTGCCCGGAGCTTACAGCCATTCCGGACATATGACCGTAGAGTGTTTTATACCCATTGCCGTGATCGATAATTATATAATTGCCGTAACCGTCGCTGTAGGTGGCAGTAATAACGGTGCCTCCGTCTGCAGCGATAATAATGCCGCCTTCATTGCCGTAGCCGTCGATATCGATACCGCTGTGATACTTTGTTTCGCCTGTAAAAGGATCCGTACGGTTGCCAAACCGGCTTGTGATCCTTGTACTGCATGGAACAGGCCAGACAAAGCTGCCTGTTCCGGACGCGCCTCCCGGATTCAGTCCGGCAGAAGCCGTTCCGCCGCCGGAGCCTCCGGATGAATCACCGCCGGAACTATTCCCTCCGGAAGCAGCTGCTGCAGCAGCGGCAGCCGCTGCAGCGGCTGCTGCTTCCTGGCGCTTCTGTTCTTCATAAGCCGCAATAAGATTCTGTACTTCCTGAGCAGCCTGCGCTTCGGCCGCCTGTACTTCTTCATAAGCTGCAATAGCTTCAGCCAGCTGGTCTTCCAGCGCGGCAAGTTCTGCTTCAGTCTCTGCGATATCCGCCTCGATGGCAGCCTGCTCATCCTGCAGTTCGCTCTGTTTTTCCTCGCATTCCGCCTTTACAGCCTCATATTCTGCTTTTACTTCTTCGGCTTCTTCTCTTGCCTCGATATAGCGGTCTTCCAGGTCTCTGTCGCTGGTCATGATGCTTTCAATGTCATCCAGTGCTGTCAGAAACTCATGAAAACTCTCAGATTTCAGGAGAAACGCCAGAATATTGTATCCGCCGTTCTCTTCCATCGCGCGGACTCGTACACGATACTTCTGAAGCTGCTCATATTCACGATTTAATGCCGCATTCAGCTCATCGGTCTTTTCCGCCACAATTTCTTCGTACATTGCGATCTCTTCCGCAATCAGGACAAGAGCTTCTTTTGCCTTGGCATTCTTGTCCTCCAGGGCAGTCTTCTGATCAAGAACATTGGCCTGCTCTTCCTTCAAAAGATCGACGCGTTCCTGTGCAGCAGCAGATTCTTCAGCCAGAGCGTCCCGTTTTGCCTTCATTGCGTTGATATCGTTCTGTGTAATGGCATAAGCCGGCAAAACACTGGCGAGGAGTGAAAAAGCCATTAAAAATGCCAGAATGATCGCTATGATGGATATAATTCTTTTTCGGTTCATAATCATCAGACCTTTAGATAATTACGGATAGCACTCACACCGCCAAAGGCGCCTATTAGAATACCGATGGCAAGATAACTGATCAGCAGGATAATGGCAACCGATTTAAACGGAACCAGGACAAGAAGACTGCCGGTAAGTGTACCCATAAGCTTACTAGTAAGGACGGTATATATGCCCCACTCTGCCAAAAAGGCAAGGCCGCCGCCCAATATGCCAAGAACAAGGCCTTCAACCACGAAGGGAAGACGAATAAAACTGTTGGTAGCACCAACCATCTTCATGATGGCGATCTCTTCTCTTCTGCCGTAAGTCGTCAGCTTGATGGTATTTGACATAATGAAGAAAGAAACAAAAACAAGGATCGCTGTCAGGACAAGAGAAACGATACTGACGATATTGCGGATCGTAATAAATGAGTCCGCATATTCAATTTCTGCTCTGACTCTGGCAATACCGGGAATATTTTCCAGTTCCTCTTTTGTTTCTGACATTGCAGTAATGTCATTCAAATGGATAATGAATCTGTGCCGAAATACGGTTTCATCGATTCCTTCCCATAATCTGTCATCATAGTTGCTCATAAAGTTTTTCATTGCGGTATCTCTGGAAACAAATTCCGCTGATTCGACATTGTCTACCGCTTCGATTCTGGATTTCATCGCAGCTGCCTCTGATACATCTGCAATGGAGTCGTCAATAAGAGCGACCATCTCGTTCTGGTTTTCCAGATCGTGGATCATGGCATCAATATTCAGGGAAAGAAGTGATACACTGCCCATGATGATCAGACACGCCATAATAATGGTTACAGAGGCAAATGACATGAACCCATGTTTTTTTATGCTGCGGAATCCTTCCCGAATCAGATATCCGCTTCTACTGAAAATCATAGTTGTAATACCCGTCCATTCCGTCGCTGATTACATGACCTTCATCAATAGTAATAACACGTTTGGAAAGTGCATTCACCAGCTCTTTTTCATGTGTAACTACAAGAATTGTAGTACCCATCTCATTGATTTTTTCGAACAGAAGCATGAGTTCCAGGCTTCTGACCGGATCCAGATTTCCTGTCGGCTCGTCTGCAACGATCATTCTGGGATTGTTCACAAGTGCTCTGGCAATGGCAACACGCTGCTGCTCGCCGCCTGAAAGCTCATTGGGAAAACGTCTCTCTCTTCCTTCCAGCCCAACCAGTTCCAGCACATAGGACACTCTTTTTGAAATCGTTTTGCTGGAAGCGCCAACGACACGCATGGCAAAAGCTACATTGTCGTAGACCGTCATATTCTCAATGAGCCTGTAATCCTGGAATATAACGCCGAGTGTCCTTCTCATCTTCGGCAGTTTCCGCTGTTTTATTTTCATCATGTCAAAGTCATTGATAAAAATAGAACCGGAAGTAGCACGAATCTCACCGGTAATCAGCTTCATCAGCGTTGTTTTTCCCGAACCGGAAGGTCCGACCAGAAAAACGAATTCACCTTCGTTGATTGTCAGGTCAATCTCATCCAGCGCGACAGTTCCGCTGCTGTCATAGATTTTCGTGACATCCGTCATTTGAACCATACTTGCCTCCAAAAAGCGGGATCAATTCATTAGAACCCGATTAATACTTATTACTGTTCAAAGAATCCAGATACATTTTTACCATCATGGCAACTTTGAACACAATGGCGTGATCGAACTCTCTCAGATCCAGTCCAGTCAGTTTCTTTATTTTTTCAAGTCTGTATACAAGTGTGTTTCTGTGCACATACAGTTTCCTTGAGGTTTCAGAAACATTCAGATTATTTTCAAAGAAACGATTGATCGTTTCCAGTGTATCATCGTCCAGTGCTTCTATCGGGTTCTTTTTGAACACCTCATTCAGAAACATTTCACAAAGCGTTGTAGGAAGCTGATAAATAATACGTCCAAGACCAAGATTCTCATAGTTAATGATCGTCTTGTCCCCTTCAAAGATCTTGCCAACATCGATAGCCACCTGAGATTCTTTATATCGGTCCGCAAGTTCACGCAGATGCTTTGCTTCCGTACTGATCCCAATCACACATCTGATGCCGAGCTCATCCTTCAGCGCATTTTCAATTTCCTTGGCGATCTTTTGAAGATCTTCCTGTGTTGTTTTGGCAGTAGTTGTCTTCACGACAACGATATCGTTCTCGTTGATATTGAGGACAAAGTCTTTCTGACGATCCGGGAAGAGACGCTGTATCAGTTCAACTGCAGCAACATCAGAATGCTCTTTCTGCCGGACAAGCAGTACATAACGAGGCTCATCCGTAACAAAATGAAGCTCTTTAGCCCGAACATACACATCTCCCGGAAGAATATTATCAGAAATAACATTTTTGATAAATGCCGCACGGTTATGCTTTTCTTCATAATTGCTTTTTGCCTCATTATAGGCAACAGCACTAAAGGAACAGAGGGTCTTGGCAAACGCATCTGTACCGCTGACAAAAGCGGCATAGATAAATTTATTGCTTTCCGAATCCAGGGAAACATAGGTACGTTCCGCTGTTACGAGTTCTTTGGAACCGTTTTCAAGTTCCAGCGAACGAAAATCTTCCAGCCGCGACCCTATGATTGCCAGTTCACTGCAGGCAATCACATAACCCTGATCATCTACAACGCCAATCGTTCTGTCAACAGAGTCCTTTAACTGGATAATCACATTTTGAAATATTCTGCTGGACATAGCATTCTCCATTCTGCCTGTTGGCAAAAAAATTTTTTAACTATGCTGTGCCTGAGCGCAGGCGGAAAAGTGTATTCGTCAAAATGCGTATAAAACACGGGGTATGCATTAAACAAAACATATATATATTACTCTATTTTCTTGTAATTTTCAATAGAAAATGCATTTAATTTTTGTGAATTATTTCTAAAGAACCTCTTTTCCGCTCAAAAAACTGATAGAATATAAGATGTTTTTTGATTATTTTTCCAAAGAAAAACTATTGAACAGAGTGCACAAATCATCCGTCAGAATCTCATGATATATGCCTGTTCCGTGTTTGTCAGGCAAGGCAAGATTCCCGATCGAGATGCGGCAAAGCGTTGATACCGGTTTCCCAAGAGAAGCGAACATCCGTCGTACCTGATGGTATTTTCCTTCGAAAAGCGTTACTTCAGCTGTATTTTCCCCCAGGATCTTCATTGAGGCAGGCAGACAGTGTGTTCCGTCTGCCAACAGAATTCCTTCGGCAAAAGCATCAATATCTTCCCTGCACAATTTTCCGGACACTTCAGCAATATACCGTTTAGGAATCATGGAATTTGGTGAGATGATTCTGTGGGCAAATTCACCGTCATTGGTAAGCAGCAGAAGCCCCGTCGTATCTTTGTCAAGTCTTCCTACCGGAAAGATTCCCTGTTTACGGATTTCTTCCGGAAACAGATCCAATACTGTTTTTTCTGCTCTGTCTTCCGTAGCAGTCACATAGCCCAGCGGTTTGTCCAGATAATAGTATCGATATTTTTGATAGGCGAGCTGTTTCCCATCCAGAAAGATGGTATCAAAGATTTCATCGACCTTACAATCCGCATTTGTTTCGATTCGATCCCCTACCCGGACTCTTCCGCACCGAATCGCCGTTTTTGCCTGTTTTCTTGTAAGCATTGATTCATGACATAAATAGTGATCCAGGCGAATCATATCATCATCTCCATATGGCTAGAAAACAAACCTCTTTACACCGGATGGCCGAATGAAAGAGGTTTGAATGATCATACTGACAGCAGCTTCAGCAATTCTTCACGTCCGGCTCCGTTTTCTGCGGAAAACGGAATCAGTGGTGTATCTTCTGATAAACATAGTGTCTCAGAAATATCTGACAGATTATGAGAAATGTCAGTTTTTTTACACTTGTCCAGTTTGTTTGCAACAACAGCAAACGGTTTCCCGGAGCTCTTAAAGAAAGAAGCCATTTCTAAATCCTGCTTTGTCGGTCTGTGTCTGGCATCAACGATCAGAACGCCATAATCGAAAGTATCATTTCCCGTGAAAAAGCACTCCATCAGATTTCCCCAGCGCTCTTTTTCCTTTTGAGAGACCTGGGCATATCCATACCCCGGAAGATCAACAAAAAATAGGCGCTGATCGATCAGAAAATAATTGACATGGACCGTTTTTCCCGGCGCAGAGCCTACTTTAGCCAGCTTCTTTCTGTTAAGAAGACGATTGATTACGGATGATTTCCCGACGTTTGACCTGCCTGCAAAAGCGATTTTTTTTCTTGAATCATTGACAAACTGAGATGGAGAAGCTGCTGATAAAACAAATTCCGCGTTATTCACATTCATAGGAGTGATCCTTTATTGATCCGTCAGCGGATCCATCAGTACGATATCCAAGATCTGATCCACATGATCAGCTGTAATAAAGGTCAGCTGGTGTCTTACTTCCTGATCGATTTCATTCAGGTCCGATTCATTTTCCTTCGGTATGATCACCGTCCTGATTCCGGCACGAAGCGCTGCCATCGTTTTCTCTCGAAGACCTCCAATGGCAAGGATCCTGCCGCGCAGTGTTATTTCCCCTGTCATGGCAATATCGCTGCGCACAGGACGGTTTGTCAGCGCAGATATCAAACCAATACAGATCGTAATACCAGCAGATGGGCCATCCTTTGGAACCGCTGCTTCCGGAAAATGAACATGAAGATCCTGGTCCTTATAGAAATCCGGATCGATCTTGAGAAGCTCACACCTGCTGCGAATATAACTGACTGCGGCCTTTGCCGATTCTTTCATAACATCACCAAGATTGCCTGTCAATTCCAGCTGTCCGCTGCCGCGTAAAACGGAAACGTCAACATCGAGGAA
>JAEEGH010007137.1_pt1 | contig 27021 bp, 22 predicted proteins | sample 9134181 | NCBI WGS metagenome assembly JAEEGH01 (sample SAMN16246544, study PRJNA631951) | gut metagenome | biome: gut microbiome; feature: rumen; material: DP-attached | host: Bos | place: Iran: Karaj | collected 2018-10 | reverse complement strand
GTCATAATCCTGAACATACTGAACAAGACTTACCTGAATAACGGTTTCGCCCTTTGGAGCAATATAATCCCCGTAACATCTGTAATTTTTTACACAGATACGGTCATAAGTTTCTTTAGCAACATTTACAGGCCTGCAGGAAAAAGTGAGCTGATCAACTTCAGGCATTTCTCCCTGAACAGCGAATGCAGTCTGAAATGAAGAATAGATCGGACTTTTGCATTTTCCATGTTTAATTCTCCGGATGGAAGCTGGAGCATATTTTCTTTTAAGCAGAGTTCCAAATGTATAAAAAATATCGCAGGCACAAATTACATAATCTGCTTCAACAAAGGTCTCATCAACAAGAAGAATTCCTTCTGCATTTCTGGCAGTGATTTTTCTTACCTTGTAATAATCCACAGCCCTCTTGCTGAAAACTTCCTTATCAATCGTAAACTTTTGCTTACTTAAAACAATTTTGCTCACCGGCAGGCCCAGATAAAGTTTGCCCCCTAAATCCTTGAAAGTTTTAACCATTCTTTCAACAACACCGGCAGAACCGCCCTCTGGAATATCACCGTTATTGGCAACAAAAATTGAATAAGACAAAACCAGCCAGTAAGACTCGTAATCCTTACACATAAAATCTGTAAAAAGTTTCTGCAGAAGAGGATGCTTAAACTGCTTTGCCATATCCGTAGAAGACTTAAATACATATTCAAAAACAGAAGTCAAAAGTTTTGAGCGTGGAACGTAAGAGTTAAAATCGTTAAAGGCATTTCTTACTTCAGTAAAATTTTCATAAGGCTGCTGAAGTGTACTGGCAAGACGAGTATAGTCTATAAAGCGGAGAATCTCCTTTTCATCCTCCGGACTAAGTTCCAGCATTTCTTTTTTAGTACGTTCAATATCTCTCCAGAGTGTAATTTTCTGCCCCTGGTATTCGCAGGAAAGAAAAGATTCCCTTTTGATGTACTTTGTATCATCAGATAAAGCACCCAGATTTTTCCAGATTTTATACTGCATGGAATCTTTCAAAGTTCCTGTCATCCAGTGAATGCAGTTATCAATTGTATATGGACCTCTCTTCCATGCAGAACAGCAGCCACCTGCTTCAAGATTCTTTTCGTAAATTTCAACATCGTAACCGGCTTGTCTGGCATAAATACCGGCACTCAAACCGGCAAGTCCGGCACCGACAATAACAACCTTCTTACTCATAGCTCTATAATGATACAAATTGAAAAAAAATTGAATAGTCTAAAAAAATGCTTTGTATCATCTGAAAAAAAGAAGTGTTTATATGGAAGAAAGACATTCCAGAAAAAAAAGTATATAATAGTTAAACGATTACAGTACTTTTAGGAGACTTTAATGAAAAATTTCTTCTCAATTTTCAGAAAAATGCTTTTTGCAGCAGGCAGCCTTTTTATTTCCACAGCCTTTGCCCTTCCTGCAGTAAATCAGTACATAAGTGACAAGAGCGGTGCCTATGTTTTTTACCAGGATTATACTTTTACAGAAGCAACTTACATTGGATTTTTAAGTTATGGAAACGGAGCCTATGCAATTCGTTATTATAAACCGGCTTCAAAGGAAAACAGTGAGGTCAGAAACATTACAGTTTATATGACTGTTGATGAAAACGAAAAGAATCTCAAGATGACTGGAGAATCCATTCAGGGAGCTTACAAAAATGAAGATGTAGATATTATCAACTACATTCACGATTTAATGTACGAGTTTACAGCAGCCCGCCAGAATGTAGATATGTCCCAGGGAAAGAAGGTAACTCAATCTGCAAAGATTGATCAGTTCGGAGGAAATGTTAACATCACATATTCTCCACTCATACCAGTATTTAATATTCTTTCAGTTAACCGTGCAGACGGTGGCCAGCTTTTAAAGGTTATCATCACCGGACAGCTTGCTTCACAAAATGATAAAAGCTTTGACGCCTTTACAGGAAAAGTTTCAACGCAGGATAGAAAGCATTCATTTAAACTCAAGAAGAAGGCTAAAAAAGTTACAGTTGATTTTGAAGGTACAAAAATCACAATTGATGAAAACTGGTCTCAGGCAATGGACAACATGTACCTGCTCGGTGACAGCGCCTTCCTCACAATTACACCAGTAAAAATTCCAGAGGAACAGAAGGAACTGGCTATTCTTCATTTAAAGAAGGACCTGCTCTGTTCAAGTGAAAATGCAGGCTACATTTCCTTGTGGACTACATCTGAATCTGGAGATGACAGGCAGATTAAAATCACCCGCCTTCATTATATGCCGGAAGCAGAAAGCATGCTCCATTCATACACAATTCTTGGAAAAACAAAAGACGGACTTTCTATTATAACACTGTCAGTTTATGAAAGTGCCCTTTCGAAAAATCCGTCTTATTTTGCTGATATTCTTAATACAATCAGTTTCTGATAAAAATCAAATCAACTAAAAACTTGAACGCTTAAGCGGAGTGCCTATCCAGACACCTTCGCTTAAGTAATCAGTTAATTTTCCTTCCACAAGAATCTGCACTGAATCTACCGTTGAAAAAGCAGTTGCAGTATAGACAATCTGCTCCAGTTCAGCGTTAAGCCCTGCAATTCCAAAAGAATTATATGCAAGATTCTCATTAAAATTCAGGGTAGCGATTCCATTTTTTACGGAAGCAGACAAAAGTTTTGTTCCTGAAGAAATATAGGACTGGCAGCCTGCAGCAGACTCTTTTGAATTAGGGCCTGAAATAACTGCATTAAGTGCATCTGTTAAAGGGCTGTCTGATTTTGCCATTACTCTTGTTACTTCCATTATGCTGGTAGTACCGTTCGCAGCAACTTTAAGAAAATAAAGTTTTGTGTTTCTGGTTGCAGTTACTGTTTGAGTTGCAGCAGCAGAATTATTTTTTTCTTCAGCAGAAGTTTTTTTATTCTCTTCAGCTTTTGCCTGATTGTTTCCAGAATCTGTTTTTTCAGAAGTCCGCTTTTCTTCAGAACTTTCTGTTTTTGTTTCAGAATTTGATTCACCCTTAGATTCAGGTTTACTTTCAGGTTTTACCTGCTCCTGAGAACTTTCTTCTTTCTTAGTTTCTTCCTGAGCCTGATTCTTTTCTGATGCAGAATTACTTTCAGATGACTTGTCACCGCCCAGGGTAATGGTTACGCCCCCCTGCTCTTTTTCCTGAGCCCGGGCATATTCTTTTGCATCTTTTTCAGCAGCCCTTCTTGCCTTTTCTTCAGCTTTTCTGGCAGCAATTTCTTCTTTTCTTTCTTGCTGTTCAGTTCTTGAGCCCTGCACAACATTTTTCAAATCATTAAAATTAGAACTGATGGTTTTCCAGTTAATGAGAATCAGGATAAATACACCTAAAAAGAGTAAAAACCAAACTGCAAAGCCCAGACCTGCTTTTTTCTTTTTATTATCTGACATAGCACAAATTTCCTGCAATAATTATCGGCACTTATTTGTTCATTTCGTACATTATTATGCTGGCCGCCTGAGCAACATTCAAACTGTCAACTTTAGGCACCTCTTCACCTGCATTCATTCCTGCAAAAGGAATAATTACAAGATGATCACAATTTGCCTTAACTTCGTCAGAAATTCCATGTTCTTCATTTCCCAGAACAATCAAAACGCTTTTTCCTTCACAAATCTGTTTAAGGTCTGTTGTTTTTTCCCTGGCATTAAGGTCTGTACCGATTCTAACCATTTTACCGGCCATTGCAGTAAGAAGTTTAGTAATGGATTTTACGGAATAAACGTTTACAAATTCCATGCCACCTTCCGCAACTCTGTATGATGAAGTAGTAATTGAAGTCTGAGCATCATCCAGAGGAATTACAATGTTCTGCACTCCAAAAAAGGCTGCACTTCTTACAATAGCCCCAAGATTATTAGCATTGCCAACTCTATCCAGAAGAATTGCACTTTCCTTCTTTTCAATCCACTGAGAGGTTATATCTGAATTAAGGGGAAGAATTTCAGGGCTTTCTATCATTGCTACAACCCCCTGATGATGAACGGAGCCTGAAAGTTTTTCCAGTTCAACTACATCCTTTACCTGATTGTAGGGTCTCTTAGCACCAGCCATTTTTTTGCACAGGCCACCGAATAATGGAGCTTTTTCGCTTGTAAAATAAAGGCGTTTAATTCTCTGCCAGTTAGCTTTTTCCAGTGTTTTAACCGCAGCAAATCCGCACACAGCAAGTTCGTTATTCAAAGAGTTTTTCATGAGAAGAGATTATAATTTATTTAGAGTATTTTGTCATTCAGCACAGGCTGCCCTTTCCGGAATTCTCCTGGAGTTACGCCAAAAGCTTTCTTAAATTCTCTGTTATAATAGGTGCAGTCATTAAATCCACTGTGAAGAGCCACTTCGCTCACAGACATGGAACTTTCCATAAGAAGTTTCTGTGAATAATGAAGCCGCATGATTTCAATATAATCCCAGAGAGAAACTCCCATTTCCTTGTGAAAAATTCTGGTAAGGTAATCCTGACTTACACCCAGCTGAGAAGAAATAATCTGCCGGTTAAGGGATTTTGAAATATTTTTATTAACAAAAAGAATTGCATATTTTACAAAGCGTGAAGTCTTTGGAGGCAGCAAGGTTCTTTTTTTTAAGGCAAGCTGTCTGAGGGATTTCACAAACTTTTCATTTTCCACAATCACTTTATTACAAACCAGAACCCTCTGAAAATCAGAAACCGGAGTAAAATTATTTAATTCCGAAAAATTTTCTGCAACCCAGATTATCGGAACAAAAGAAAATCTCTGTTCCAGACGAACATCTTTAACAAGATTGTCCTGAATTGAATTTACAAAAATCAAATCCGGTTTATATTCATCTCCCAGAAGGCTGGCAAAGGAAATTGAAGAAACAACTTCTATTGAAGAACCCGGGCCATAAATCTTCTGAAGTTTTTCATCTGCACCAACAAAAAGAATCTTTATATCATTCTGCATATGGAACACATCCGTAAGCAGTATCTTTGAAATTTAGAAATTCCTGAATCATATTCCTTCCTTTTGAAGACAGTTTGCTGAGCCTGACTGCTTCAAAATCCTTGAGCTGAACAAGAGGATCAATGTAGCGCTGCTTAACATCAATGCTGACACAGTAGCAGTCCTTCATTGGATTTTCCGTATGTTCAACTTTTTTCATTGTACGGAAGGTACGGTACATCTTTGCAAACTCTTTGTCCACATCACCATTTTCAATTAACTGATCAAGATAAGCAATGATTCTTTCTTCCGGGTGTTCATAAAGATCTTCTTCTGCAAGATACTTTTTTTTCAGCGCCCGCTTAATTATATCTGCCATAAGCTGCATGGCAATTTTATCTTCATTGTGCTGAAGAATGAGGGAAGTCTTTAAAAACTTTTCCGTGTATTCCAGAGCCGCTTCTTCATGCTTAAAGCCAAGTTCAACTTCTCCCCTGTCATTATGAAGAACAGTAATGTCAGAATAATTTCTTCTTATATCATCAATGTTCCAGATTCCGTCCAGGGCTGCACCGCTGGGATACATATATTCAAGCCGGTCTGCACTAAGCTGAGGAATTTTATTATCTGCAATTGGAAAAATATGATAGTTGTTGATTTCGTAGGCGTAAAATCCATCTCTTTTAAGATAGTCAATTAATTCCTGATTTTCTGCAATCATCTGGGCAGTGTTATCTTCTGTAGCTTCCTGGGTAAGGGCATCTCCTTTTCTGAAATCATTTACATGGGAAAAGGCCGGGGTGGAAATATCATGAAAAAGGCCAGCCAGAGTCTGTTTTTCCCTGTGAGTAAAATTCCAGATGATAAGAGCTACACCAATAGAATGTTCCAGGCGGGAATAAAAAAATTTATTATGAAAAAGGGAAGTCCAGTCAGTTCCGCAGAGAAGGCCTACACCACTTAATCTCTGCACTGCAGGAAGGGCAATGTACTTGTCAATAAATTCAGGATAATCACCACAGAGAATTTTGTGATAGATTGAAGTTGAAAATTCGTTTTGATTTGTAATAATTTCGCTCATAATTCACTCCACTTTTTTATTTCAGATTTTTTTTTACCAGCCAAAAATCCACTTAAGAGTTCCCTTTTGAAAGAGAATATATATTCCCAGTAAAATAAAAACTACTGGTGTAAGAATATTCTGACTTCTGTTCAGAAACTTTTTTACAGGACCAATATTCACAACCTTTGCAGAAAAAATGCAGACAAGTGTTTGCATAAAAAGAAAAATCAAGGCGCATACTAAAAAACCCCAGCCTTTCAGTGTTGTAAAAAATGGAATATAAACTGCAAAATTGTCAAATCCGGAAGCAAGTGTAAAAATTACGCTGCTTACAAAAATAAAAATGCTTCTGGAATTATTCATTTTTTCTTCAGCAGCCTTTCTTTCATCCAGTTCGTCTGTCTGATTATTCTGAAATTTTGTTTTTACAGAATTTACAATCTGTACAAAAGCAAGCACAATCGGAATCAATCCAAGAAAACCTGCAAACTCAGAACGGATTCGTGAAATGTAATTCGCCATTAAAATACTTGCACCGCAGATTATAATCAGGCCCGCATATTTTCCCAGGCAGACTGCAATTTTTTCTTTTTTACCGGCAGCACTTCCCATTAAAAGGATAAGGGAAATGAAATCATCTATTTCTGTAGAAATATACGCTGCAAAGGAACTTATAATCAGGCTGACCATAAATCTTATTATAAATGATTTCCATACTCTACGCAAAGATTATTTCAATGAGCCCGACTGGAGCGGGGGCCGTAGGCCAGTGCGGAGCACCGAGGGTTACCGAGCCGCGGAACGGAGGTACAAGGATGTTTTTTTTCTTAAACAAATATAGGAATGGGATTAAATACAGACGCGAAAAAAAATAAAAAAGACATAAAAGAACATTTGTGCTACACTGCCCCCAATGAATCAATTTGAAAATCTTTCTCCTATTGTAAAAAAAGAAATTCTCCAGACTGCCGCCTGCATTGTAAAGAGCAGCGTTCTCTACAAAAGGAAGCCCTGGTTACAAAACGGAATTGTAATCTGCGACGAAGAACATTTCGTGGGTTTCAGGGCAAGTCCTCTTTTAATGGAAAATAAAGCCGGCGCTTATGTGTGGATTTTTAAAACGGAAAGCAGCGGGGAAAAAACGCTCCGGGGGAAAATGGGTTTTCTTTCGCCTTCTACGGATTCCATTACCAGTGAAATTTTAAAAGCAGCTTATTCTGCCGCCCACCAGGACATGAATTTTAATGAGGTTCAGCCGGAAGAACTGGACTCCCTCTCTTACGCCGTAGACTTGTTTTTTGAAAAAGAGAAAACTCTTTCCAGGGGGGAATTCGTTGACCTCTTAAATGGAGTGGATAAAAATGAACAGGATTATTTTCTGGAAAAGCACGCCCTGCTGGTAAGCAAAAATTATCGTCAGTGCCTGATTACCCCAAATCCTCTGGCAAAAGAAAGCACCGGGCAAAGAATAAAAAAGGCCCTTCTCCAGGCAGACATTTCTGTGGAGGAAGAGCCTTGTGTTTACCAGATTAAATATCTGAGAATCATTTAGAGAGAACTTTCTTCTTCTCCCATAATCCGGTTGTAAATGCGGTCCAGATCATCCTTTGTAAAATAATCAATTGTGATTGATCCTTTATTGAAGTCTCCCTTCATCTGAACTTTTGTTCCGAAAGCTTCAATAAATTTCTTTTCAATTGCAATGTAATCCGGATCACGGGTATCTACTACTGGCGCTTTAGGAGTGTCCTTTTTCTTTGAACGGCTGCCCCCATTCAATTCCTTTGACTGTTCTTCAGCCTGTCTTACTGAAAGGCCCTGTTCAAGAATTCTATTGAAGAGAACCCTCTGATCTGCAGGTGCAACAACACTTAAAAGTGCACGGGCATGTCCGGCAGAAATTTCTCCGGAAGCAACCGCTTTCTGCATATCTTCCGGCAGCTTAAGAAGACGAATTGCATTTGCAACAGTGGAACGATTTTTTCCAACCTTCTCTGCTACATCTTCCTGCTTAATTCCTTCCAGCTCCATAATCTGGTAGTAGGCAAGGGCCTCTTCCACCGGATTCAAATCGGTACGCTGAATATTTTCAATGAGGGCAACTTCAAGTTTTCTTGAATCAGAATATTTTCTAAGCTGAACAGGAACTCTTGTTAATCCTGCTGCACGGGAAGCACGGGTTCTTCGTTCACCGGCAATAATATAGAAACTTCCGTCTCCAGCATCTTCAATAATGATTGGAGAAAGCACACCTTCTTTTTTTACAGATTCTGTAAGTTCTGCCAGTGCATTTTCATCAAAATAAAGACGAGGCTGCCTTGGATTTGGTTTTAACAGATTTGGATCAACCCAGAGCGTACCATCTTCATCAGCTGTAATTCCTTTTGGCAGGTTTGAAGATGAAGTAAGTTTTTTTGAGGATGAAGTTCTTTTAGTAGCAGACTGAATAAATTCCTCGTCAGCATCATTATCTTCCAGGAGGGCACCCAGTCCTTTACCTAGACCATTTTTTTTAGCCAATGTTCATCACCTCTTCTGCGAGTTTTTCATAACTTTTAGCTCCGATACAGGTTGGGTCAAAGAGGCAGATTGGTTTACCATGAGATGGTGCTTCTGAAAGACGTACGTTTCTTGGAATGATTGTATTGAATACAACATCCTTGAAGTAAGACTTTACCTGCATAACCACATCCTGAGCCAGTCTTGTACGACTGTCATACATGGTAAAGAAAATTCCCCCAATGATAAGATTTTTATTAATTGTTTTTTGAACTTTATTTACAGTTTGAAGAAGAAGTGTAATACCTTCAAGGGCAAAGTATTCACACTGCATTGGAACCAGTACTGCATCTGCTGCAGCCAGTCCGTTAAGGGTAAGAATACCGAGTGATGGTGGACAGTCAATCAGAATGTAATCGTACTGAGGCTTTATAGGATCAATTGTCTTTTTAAGGAAGAATTCCCTCTGATCCAGGCCGACCATTTCAACAGATGCACCAGAAAGGTCAATTGATGCACTGATAATGTCCAGATTTTTTACCGCAGTATGCTTAATAGCTTCCTTTGGTTCTGCCTCTTCGGCCATCACTTCGTAAATTGTCGGCTTTTCTTTGCTGACACCTACACCGCTAGACATATTTCCCTGGCTGTCAAAGTCAATAAGGAGAACTTTCTTACCAGCCATTGCTATGTAAGCACCGATATTGATGGCAGATGTTGTCTTGCCAACGCCACCTTTTTGATTTACAAATACGTATACCTTTCCCATGTGAAACATTATAGCATTTTTTTTGTTTCACGTATATAGTAACTTCTATGATTCAGTCAATTGTCTTTTCAAAAGCAGTAAAAAATATCTCAGAAATCCTGGATAAACCCTATATCAAGGTCAAAATTCAGAATTTTCAGGGCCGTTACAAGGCGGATTTTTATACAGAGAAACAGTCCTTTCAAAAGTTTTTTACAGAAGAGGAAGTTCAGGACTTTTACCAGCAGCACAGTGGAAGGACTTTCAAAAATGTGATTATGAAAACTGATGATGAAGAAATCACAACTATGGCAAACCGCCACGGAGAAATCCGCAGACTGGTAAAAAAAATCAAAAATCAACAGGAAACTGAAAGCATTTCATCTACAGCCCCGGAACAGAAACTGAGGCTTCCTCCTGACAGTAAAAGTGAAAAAATCAACTTTAACAGAAAAAAGAATTACCTTATCCAGGAAGGCAATCCCGTTCCATTTCTTGTTGAACTGGGAGTTATGACAAATGAAGGAAAAATTGTAAATCAGCGTTACGACAAATTCCGCCAGATAAACCGCTTTCTGGAATTTGTAAAAGATATTCTTCCTGATGTAACAAAACTCTGCGCTCCGGACCAGAAGGCTTTTACAAAAGAACGCCCTCTTTACATTGCAGATTTCGGCTGTGGAAAAAGTTATCTCACATTTGCCGTTTACTACTTTCTCCATGAACTGGAAAATATTCCTGTTCAAATTACCGGACTGGATTTAAAGGAAGATGTAATCAGAAACTGCCAGAATCTTGCTGACCGGCTGGGCTACACAGAATTAAAATTTAAGACAGGAGATGTAAGCCAGGCTGAATCCTATTACGATCATTCTCCAGACATTATGATTACCCTCCACGCCTGCGACACCGCAACGGACTACGCCCTGGAATATGCAGTAAGAAACAATGCTTCTGCAATATTAAGCGTACCCTGCTGCCAGCACGAAATCAACCTGCAGCTGGGAAAATCATCCCCAGAAAGCACATCACCTTTTGCAAGTCTTGAACACTGGGGCATCCTTAGGGAAAGATTTTCCGCCCTCGCCACAGATGCCATAAGAGCAGAGCTTCTTGAACAAAAGGGCTACGGTGTACAGCTTCTGGAATTTATAGACTTTGAGGGAACTCCAAAAAATCTTCTTATCAGGGCAGTAAAAAAACAGAAAACTGATGAAAAAAGCACCCATATTTCTCAGAACAGACTTGAATCACTTCTGAAAGAATTAGGCTGCAGCCAGACCCTTTGTAAACTTTTTAAGTAGCTCCGTAATTCTTCTAGAAAAGCAGAAAAAAGCATATACCTTTTATTAATACAATGTTATATTTACACAGTTCAAATTACTCTATAAGGAATAAAATTATGAAAAATTTTTTAAAAATCATGGGACTTCTCTTAACGATAGCCCTTTCTCTTACATTTATTGCCTGTCCTCCAAATATTGAGGAAACAAAATACGACATCACAATTTCAAACATAAAAAATGGAATTGTTGAAGCAGATAAAACTTCTGCTGCCGAAGGAATTTCCGTTACTCTTACAGTAACTCCTGCAGAAGGTTATATTTTGAAAACCATTTCCGTAAAGGACAGTAATGACAACGATGTGACACTGACAAGCGGTTCAGACAATAATACTTACACCTTTACAATGCCAGCATCTAACGTTACAGTCTCTGCTTTTTTTTCAGAATTAAAACAGATTAACATTTTGAACTCAAATAATGGAACTATCAGCGTGGACTATTCCTCTGCAGCAGAAGGTGCAACCGTCACAATCACAGTTACACCTGCAGAAGAGTATGCTTTGGATACAATTTCCGTAAAGGACAGTAATAACAACGATGTGACACTGACAAGAGGTTCAGACAATAATACTTACACTTTTACAATGCCAGCCTCCTTCGTTACAATTTCTGCAACCTATTTCCAGTCACTTTCTATCAATGAAGTCTCAAATGCAGATAAAAGTTCATCTCTAAGTGATTACAAGATTTTAGAGCTTACAAGTGAAAATCCAAGCGCTAAATTAATGTTTCATCTTTCTAACCCTGGAAGAACTTATATCATTCAAACTTCAGATTCGCAATCTTCTATAAAGGATTCAAGTAAATGGGGAGACGGGCTCTTTACAGTATATGATAGGGAAGGTAAAAAAATTGCTGATACAGATGATAAGGAAATAAGACTTGCCTGCCCTGAAAATGAAACAACATATTTTCTTGAAATAAAACCTTATAGCAACAATGGAAATACCAAATATGGCAAAATAGCAATTTATGCCTATATGCAACAGGCAACAATTACAAACCTTTCTATTGATCAAAGCATAAGTCTTATCGCAGGTTCTGAAAAAACTTTAACCCTTACATATTCAGGACCGGACGGATACCTTTCACCAGAGTTCACCATTTCAGAATCAAATACAAGTGACAAATCTTCAATAAGTTCCCTGGTGGATAATAAGGATGGAACTGCAACAATAACAATTACAGGACGATTCCCACCGGCAAACGCCACAAAAGAATTTGTAATTAAAGACAAAATATCACAACTATCAACAAAGTTTAATGTAGAAGTAACTTTAGATACAAATACAACATATCCTTCGTTAAATATTTCAGAGAACTTAAGTTCTAACCTTAGTGATTATGAAATGTTTGATTTTACAGAGGATAAACAGACTTTTATATATTCAGCACAGTTGACTTCAAACACACATTATCTTTTTGAACTGTCAGATTCTCAAAGTTTCTCTGGTAAATGTGACTCTCTCTACTGGCTTTATAATTCTAGAGGAAAGTGTGTTTGCAGCAAGGGAGATGATAATACTTTTGAATTCATACCGTCGGAATCTGGAACCTATTATTTAGTGGCATCTCCCTATCTTGGTCAAAGTGATAGCATAAAAAAGTTCGGTAAAGCAGGTTTTCATGTTACTAAATCTGAACCTATCAGTAATTTAAAGTTTGAACAAAATGAATATAAAATTAATGCAGGTGCTAAGGTTGAAATAAAAACAACTTTCACACAAGGTAAAAATTCTTCTACAACATTCTATGTTACCTCATCAAATTATCAAAATGATAAATTTGTCGCCAATGCGGCAATTACTGAAACAGGAAACGATTATATAATCTTAACAATTCAAGCTGGAAAATTTGGTGAAAGCAAAATCACCCTTGCCGACAGGGTATATGGTTTAAAGACAACTTGCATTGTAAATGTTGTTCCAGAAGATAGCAATGCTTTAGGCAGTACAAATGTTACAGAAGTCTCTTCAGCAAGCATAACCAACACCCCAAGCACAAATCTCGAAGACTATACTATGGCTCATCTTACAGAAAATAAGACAGCACAGGTTTTCAAGATAAATCTTGAAGCAGGAAGCACTTATACTTTTGAATTTGCTGACAGCGATATTAGAACTGGTTTACCATCAGGTTTTGATGCAATATTCCACTTTTATGATTCAAATTTAACAAATATTATAAGCAAGGACGGCTCAAAAACCGATTACACCTACTCTATAACACCTGAAGCAAATGGAATCTATTATTTAGTTATCACACCTTATAATTTAGACAATCTGACAACAAATGAAAAAGTTGCCGGTTTTCATATATACAAGGCCGGAAACTAAATAAAATGAAGCCCTGTATGTAAACAACTCCATACAGGGCTCTTTTTTTTATAAGAATTAACGGAAGTGAATCATCAGTTCTTCGTACTGAGACTCAGTTAAGATAATATTGCAGACAATCGAATAATCGATATATTCTTTTTCTTCTCCGTAATAATCATCTTCTTCATATTCCAGATGCCCCTGCGTTACAGACAAAGCATACATGCCGGAAAACTTAACGCACTGAAGTTCGTAGAAAGCAGTGTATGGAGCTATGAGAGGATATTCAATTAAAGAAGTATCATCATGAATTTTTGAAGGGCTTTCTTTCGATGAAGCCAGCCATAGGCCTTCCTCTACATCCATCTCCATTCTTTCTCCTCCCGCAGGCATGGAAAGGCTGGTATTTTTTACAAGCGTATTAAATTTAACAGGCCACTTTTTATTTTCAAATGATACAGTTACAACTTTACCAGGACCAGCTTTTTCAACAGTCAACGTTTTCCCTTCATCAGCCTGGAATTGAACAGACCAGGAAAGATTTTTTCTTAATTCCCCGGATTTTTCACCAGTTTCACATTCTGATTTTTTACTGTCATAAGTTTCAGGGCACTTGCTTAAGTTAGATTCAACAGGCCCTTCAAATTTAATGTAATCCTTTTCATTGTTCACATAATACCAGACAGAGCACAAATATTTTTTATTATTTCTTTTAACAAGATAGGCAACTCTAAGAGGAGCGTCTTTCTTTCTATTCTGATTCCATTCTGCAGAATCAATTATTTCGTACTCCAGACCATCAAAATCTGTAATGGTCTTTTCACCAAGAATAAGAGAGTGACCGCCGATTATATCTTCGGTATAAGTTCCAGGAAGAATATAGCCGGTCCACTGAACCTCAGATTCAGTCTCAGATTGATTTTCAGATTCAGTGACTACAGGATTATCCTGACACGCAAAAAAAATGCCTGCGCATAAAAAGAGCGCAAGCCCCATTGAGAAAAGTTTTTTCATACAATACATCCCCTTGTATTTTTAATTAGAATATTTGTCAGTCCGCATATACGGTAGTGGAGCTTGGAGGGAATTTCACCCTGCTTGACAACCTGCAAATATTACAGAATATATTTTTCTATAAAATCGCCTACGCCATCTTCATCATTTGTTTTTTCAGTAACAAATGACGCAACATCCTTTATGTGCTGCTGACCGTTTTTCATTCCAACGCCATAACCGCACTTAAGAATCATATTTTCATCATTCATTCCGTCACCAAAAGCAATTGTCTTTTTTGGATCAAGACCAATGTGATCTGCCAGCCAGAGCAGGGCTTCTCCCTTACCAACATTTCTTGGCATAATCTCCAGGAAGACCGGCTTACTTGTAAATACTTCCGCCCTGTCACCAAGCCGTGCCCTCATCTTTGTCTGAAGCTGCTGAATTTTATCAGCCTCTCCTGCAACAAGCATTTTTGAAAATCCCTTTTCCAGAAGTTTTTTGTAGTCATCAACCTGACGGCCCTGAATATTGCAAAGTTTACAGTCCATTAAAGTCCATTCAGTTTCCTTTCCGTAGAAAATTGCATCTGGTGTATAAACTTCCGAATGAAGTCCGAATTTTTCAGCCTCATCATCTGCTTCAAGTAAAACTTCTCCACTAACCAGCTGACTGTGAATTTGAAGACGCTTATGGAGATCAAAAACAGAAGAACCGTTAATTGCAACAATGTAACGTCCCGCTTCCAGTCCTGCCAGATTAAGCGCCCTTACAAAAGGAAGAATTCCACTTTCTGCCCGACCCGAGCACAAAACAACGTAAATCCCTAAAGCAGCGCAGCGTCTGAGAACTTCAATATTTTTTTCAGAAATCTGAGCCTGGCTGTTTAAAAGAGTGTCATCAAGATCCAGCGCAATAAGCTGAATGTCAAGTTTGTTTTCAGGAAGTTTTGTCATGGCCAAATATTATAGGATGAAGGAACTTGTGGCAACAGGCTTTGATTTTTATAAATAAAAAAACAGCTCCCAGTCATGAATGATCTTGTCCAGGCCGCAGCCTCCCCTGCTTCACACATTTTGTGCTTGTAATTGTATACAGCCGCTTTACAGATTATCCTGCAGCATAAATCCGCAGTAATCGTGACCAGGATAAACAAGCGTTTCTTTTGGGAGATTATGATAAATTTTTTTCAGGGATTTAATGATTGTACTTTCATCACCACCGGGCAAATCCGTTCTTCCGTAGCTCTGATAAAAAACCGTATCACCGCTGATTAAAGTTCTTTCCTCTTTGTTGTAAAGACAAACTGAACCAGGGGAATGACCAGGGGTGCTCATTACCTGCCATAAACTGAGAGCCTTTTTTACGCCAGGCCCGTAAGAAGAAAAAGATTTTCCCTTAATGGAAGCCAGGCAGTCCCAGAGACTTTTTCCATCAGAAAGAAAAGCATCCGGAGCAGGTAAATTTGAAACATATGGAAGAAATTCTTCAAAGCCCATGAGTTTAAGGGAACGTTCCTGTAAAATCTCAGAATCAGGACCAATAAAATCACTGTCCTTTTCGTGAATAAGGACTGGAGCCTCCGGAAAATCAGCTGCTATTTTTTTCAGCCCCCCAATATGATCAAAGTGACCATGGGTTAGCAGGACCAGAACCACCTTTAAATTCTGCTGCTCAAGAAATTGAGAAAGCTTATAATTGTCCCCGCTGAAATCTGAACCGGCAGGATCTACAATAAAAACAAAAGACCCCTCAAGATGAACAACCAGTGTGTTTACCCTGAAAGGCCCTGCTGGAACTACATCAATCAATATGCAGCACCGTCACCAAAGTGACTCTTTACCTGACCGTCATCAGTTGTTTCAGCATAAGGTTTTGCTTCAACAGCCTTGGCGTATTCTGTCTGAGCCTGTGCAATTTTTGCTTCTTCAGAAACTTCTGCAGCAGCAATACCGCTTGACTCATTTGTTACATTTGCAGGAATTGGTTCATCGTTAATTCCTTCATCAGAAAGAACTGATTCTGAAACTGCAGCCTTTTCTTCTGCTGGAGAATAATCTTCTGCAGGAGAGTTTTCATCACGCTGCTTAGAGTAGCTTACAGAAAGCTTTCTTCCTCTGTATTCATAATTGTTAAGAGCAGCAATTGCTTTTTCACAATCTTCAGAGAAGAGCTGAATGAAAGAATAATTTGCAAGTACGCGGATTTCACCAATACGTTCTCTGTCCAGACCTGCAATATTTACCAGAAGACCAACTAAATCTCTTGGGAAAACGCGGCGGTTTCTTCCAACTCCAATAAAAATTGTCTTTGCAAGAGAAGGGTCAATCTGAACTCTTGGAGCTCTTTCCTGACGCTCATTATTTTCATTTTTAGAATAACGCTCGCTGCGTGATTCGTTTCTTGATTCTCTCTTATCACCCCGTTCAAAACGACTGCTGCGGTCGAAATTTTTATTTGGACGGTAGCCGTGAACTGAATTCTTTATAAGGTAAGCGAATACGAGTTTTCTGCGTGAAAATGGAACATTCTTCTTTATGAGCTTTTTGATTGTATCCAAAGCTTCAATATCATTATTGCTGGACTTTTCAATGCGGGTAACAATATCAGCAAGGTAAGCGCCGATCTGTTCTTCATTAACTACATAATTTGAATTTTCACGATTGTAAGACATAAAAATCTCCTTTATTAAAATAAATTAAATAAATCTGCCACGAAAAATAAACCCTGCTTTTCAAAGCCTATATTGGTAAGCATAGGTTCCATAAATTCGGGTATGTTTGAATTTGAAATCAATAACCATTGAGTTCCCTGGCCTTTTAAGTGTGCAAGGCATTTCGAAAGAAGTTCCTTTCCAATACCAAGACTCCGGAAACCCTGCAATACAAAAAAATCTGTTACAAGAACAGTCTTTTTTGATGAGGACGAACAGCAGCAAGTTAAAATGCAGCCAGCAAAATCATCAGCTCCTGAACGGCATACAAAACCAGTTTTTTCTTCATTGTCAAAAACCTGGCACTCCTTCTGCCAAACAAAGATTTGAGCTTCGCCGATATCGCCTGTAAACTGGTACTTCATCTCTTCCGCAAGTTCTTCTCTTCCGTGAATAACATCATCCTTGTCCCTGACAGGATCATATTCCCCGAACCCAAAATCATCCAAAAGCAGGTCTTCAGTTTCAATATCATCCACCTGCATTTCGTAAACATCGAGGCCCCAAGATTCACGAAGACCGTTATACCATTCCAAAACACGAACCTTCATTCTTTCAGCCTTAAAAATATTCCACTGACGCTGAAGTTCCGGATTGGCCTTAATTACGTTTTTAAAATTTCTGAATACCCCCCTTCCGTTCACCAAAACGTCTCTGAGTTCTTTGCGGACTTCAGATGATTGAACGCTTTCTGTAAAATCCTCAAGCAGACCGTAACCATCAGCGCTGGACCATTCTGGCAGGGCGTAATAGCGGTCACCATCTTCCAGTAAGTTTCTGCTTTTTTCGTTTCTGGACAGAACTTCATCCCGGCTCTTAACGACAACAAGACCACCTGTCTTAGAATCCATAAGACGAACAGTGGTCTGGTCTTCCATTGAGAAAATTATGCTGTTGATTAAAGACTGAGTAAGCTCAAAGGTCATTTTGCAAAACAATAAGCTACTTAAGTTCGCTGCGCTTTGAAATAACTCTGCTGATTAAACCGTATTTAACAGATTCTTCTGCATCAAGCCAGTAGTCTCTGTCAGTATCTTCAGTAACCTTTTCCAGAGCAGTACCAGTTTCTTCAGAAATAATCTTATTCAGTTTAGCCTTTGTCTTTGCCATTTCAGCTGCATGAATTTCAATATCCGTTGCAACTCCCTGCATGCGGCTCAAAGGCTGATGAATCAGGTAGTGGCTGTTTGGTAAACCAAGACGGCGCTCTTTTGGTGCTGCAAGAAGAATAAGGGATGCAGCAGATGCAACCAGGCCCCATCCAATTGTATATACAGGTGCATCAACAAAACGAATTGTATCGAAAATTGCAAAACCAGCGTCTACATCTCCTCCAGGAGAATCAATGTAGATGTAAATAGGATCATGGTTATCAGCTTCAAGCAAAAGAAGCTGACGAACGATTTTGTCTGCATTTTCTTCATTAATTTCACCGCTTAAAAGAATCTGGCGGGTCTTAAGGAACTTTTCTTCGAGAGCAGGTGATGGTGCGGCCTTTTCGGCTTTCTTCTCTTCTTCCTCATCGTTCCAAACACGTGAAAGTGAATTGTTCATTACTTCTCCAATCTTTTTTTATCCGTTTATTCCGGACTTTTTTGATACTATGAATATAGTAGAAAAGAACAAATTAGTCCATTTTATTTTAATGAAACCTTTCAATCTGGGGGAATAAAAAAAGCTAAAGAACCAGAAAAAACTGACTCTTTAGCCAAAATTGTGAAAAATCTCACAAAAAAACGACTCCGATATCTGTGAACCTCTGTATATAAAGGAAATTACATTCATTTAACTGCAGCTCACTGCTTACAAATCATTTTAACGCAATATTTTTTTTTGTCTTGAAAAAGATGAAAATTTATCAAAATTTTATGAAAAAGTTCTAATTTTTGTACTTGTAACAAAAAGTTAAATTACTTAAACTTCAGCATATTTCTAAAATATGTCAAAATACGTTTGACTTTTCATTAATTCAAGGTGACAATTAATTATAGTGATAGTCATACTATCAGATGATAATAATCTATCACATTCGGAGGCATTATGAAAGGCTTTTTTAAGGACATAAGAAAAATATTTTGTCTTGCAGTTTTACTTTCATCTTTTGTTTTCATCAGCTGCGGTCGTCCTGCTCCAGACAAAATGGTTGATTTATCAAGTGGCTGGCTGTACGCAGTAAGAAATCCAGCACTGGAAGGAACAGTCTTTGCTGAACTTACACCAGAAAAAATGGAAAACCTGCACAAACTGGTTTCTGAACAAAAAGGAACCGTCTGGCTTAGAAAAAACTTTTCCATTCCGGAAGGGTTGAAAGGAAAAGACCTGGCAGTTTATCTGGGCCGTATTACACTTGCAGACAAAACCTATTTCAACGGCATCCTGATTGGTCACGAAGGATACTTCCCGCCCCACGAATTTTCAGCCTGGAACACAACCCGCTTTTACGACATTCCTGAAAACATCATCAATCAATATGGAACAAACACAATTCTTATAGAAGTTTTTGTTGACGGAGAAGGCTCAATCATTTCAAATCCTTTTCTGGGAGAATATCAGGACGCAAAAAATGCCGCTGCAAAAGAAAGATTCTGGAACAGTCAGCTTTTAGCCTGGTTCGCCTTTGCAATGGTAATTGTAGGATTCTACCACCTCATGGTCTGGCGCAAGAGCCGCAGTCAAAAAGAAGCCCTCTGGTTTGCCCTTATCAACTTTATTTCCGTAATCTACATGCTGGTTTTCTACATTTCAGAAATTCCAGGACTTCCTTCACCAAAAATGAACTTCCTCTGGTTCCAGAAAATCTTCTCATGTTCACTGCTCTTTACACTACCATTCCTCATCACCACATTCGTAAACGAATACTTAAAGCGTAAAGACAACAAGGTAATCCGCATAATCCGTATATCAGTCCTCATCATTCCAATGATGATAGTTATGGCAGCACCAAACTACTACTACTTAAGACAGTGGCGCCCATTCTACCAGCCATGGTTCCTGCCGCCAATCGCCTACATGGTATTCAGACTCTTTAAAGCCGTAATCAAAAAGGAACAGGACGATGCCCTGCCTCTGCTTTTAGGATTTACACCTTTCCTGATTACAGCCGCCCTGGATTTTATAACCCACGACATCCTCAAGATGTATACCCTTCCATATATTACTTCAATCGGCTGGCAGCTGGTTATTCTTGCCCTGCTCATTGTCCTGGCAAACCGCTTCTCTAATGCAAGAAACAGAGCCGAATACCTGAACAAACACCTTAAGGACGAAGTAGATCAGCGCACAATCGATTTAACAAAATCCAACCAGGAACTTACAGTAGTAAATGCAAAACTGGAAGTTGCCCAGATGAGGGCTGAAGAAGATATGCGTCTTGCAGTTTACGTACAGCAGTCCTTCTTCCCACGCTGGGTCCCATCAGTTGATGACTGGGAAGTTGCATACGTCTTTAAACCTAACGCCGGAGTTTCAGGAGACCTGTACGACTTCTTCTCAGAAGGAAACAGTTTAACAGGACTGGCTCTCTTTGACGTTTCAGGCCACGGAATTGCTTCAGGTCTTGTAACAATGATTGCCAAAAACGCCATCTCCAGAAAATTCTCTTCTGACATGAACGTTAAACTTGCAACAATCATGAAAGACATTAACAAAGAAATAATTACAGATAAGGGCGACGTACAGAATTATCTTACAGGAGTCCTTCTCCGCCTCCACGGAAATCAGGTTCAGTATGTAAATGCAGGCCATCCCGCAATTTTCTACAGAAATGCAAAAACCGGCAAAACACAAACCGTGCGCATGACAAAAGAAATTGCAGAAGACAACACCTGTACCCTGGTAGGAATTCCTGAACTGGATGTAGAATTTAAAGCCCTCCAGTTCAATATGGAAAAAGGCGACGCCCTCATTCTTTATACAGACTGCCTTTCAGAATCAAGAAATGATGCAGGAACAGAATGGGGCCAGGATTCAGTCTGCCAGGCCTTTGCAAACAGCGGAAACGGTAACGCCCAGTCCAAACTGGATTTCGTAATGCGGCAATTTGACCGCTACACCGAAGGAGTTGCCCTCCGTGACGACCTGACCGTAATCGTTCTTCAGAAAAAATAAAAAAAGGAGCTCCTGGACGCGGCATAATCAGTAACCGCCTTCCAGGGCTCCGCTTTGCTCCGTTGGAACTACCGTTCCAATGGCTGCGCCACCCTTCCACGCTGCGCTAACTATATTTTTTAAGATTTACTCCTGACGAGTGTATGTAAATATAACATTTTGAGAATTGTATGGAGAAGTTTCTGTTCCAACAAATGTTTTCCATTCATCACTTGTTGAATAAGTAAGGTCTCCATCTTCACTTGTCAGGGTTACATTGTTTTCTTCAACAGAATATGATCCTGCAATAATCTTATTAGAAGAAGTATCGTCAGGATCAAGTATTGTCTTTGTGTAAGTAGACTGTCCAAATTCAATTTTATATACACCATAACAATCACACTGTTCAAAGACCGAATAGACACCAAAAACCGCCAGACCTGAAACTTCTACACCATCTCTAGTATACACCCAATTTCCTTCTTCATTTTTAGAACGCCCTCCAACAAAAGAACCCTCTTCATTTGTCAGTAAAAAAGAATTTTCATTTTGAAGAACAACAGTAACCCCTTCAACTTCATACTGTGAAACCTTATACACTCCATTGGCAGGACTATCATAAGAAGTAGAAGGTTCATCTGGTGTGGTACCTGGGGTATCATTACAACCAGCCAGTGCTATTAGAAAGAAAGAAAGAAAGAAAGAAAGAAAGAAAATTTAGTGAATTTTTTCATAAAAACCCTCCTAGGTTTTACTTTTTTGATGTGGACTCATACAAGCCCTGTTAAAAAAATAACACATTATTTAAATATATCAACCTGCAGGCTTTTTTTTATTTAGTTCGAATGTTGAGTTTTGAAAATCATTGTATTTATCAAAAAAACGGCTCCCAGTCGTAAAACGTCTTGTCGAAACCTAGGGAACGACGGCGAAGCCGGCAAAGAAGGCACCGCTCGCCTGCTTCACACTCGGGGTTTTCAAGTAAAATACTCCCAGAATCAGTAAAAAAATGAACAAGCCTGGCAAATAAAAAAAGCACCCCGAACCGAAGTCCAGGGTGCAAAAGGAACAAACCTTAATTTGAAATATTTATACCCAGTTTTTTATGAGAACTGGGCTTTTCTAAGGGCATAGTAAGCACCTTTTCTGGCCATCAGTTCTTCCGGACTGCCGCTTTCTACAATTCCCCCTTTGTCTATTACAAATATCCTGTCTGCATTCTGTATGGTAGACAGGCGGTGGGCAATTACAAAGCTGGTTCGTCCCTTGAGCATACTGGCAATTCCCTGCTGTACAAGAAGCTCGGTTTTTGTATCGATGCTGGAGGTTGCCTCATCAAGAATAAGAATTCTCGGATTAGAAAGCATTGTTCTGGCAAAAGCAACCAGCTGCCTCTGACCGTTTGAAAGTTCTCCTCCCCGGGCAGTAAGTTTTGTATCGTAACCATCTTCCAGATTCTTTATAAAATCATCTGCATGAACGGCACGACTGGCTTCAAGCATTTCTTCTTCGCTTGCATCAAGCTTTCCGTACATTATGTTTTCCCGGATTGTACCACTGAAAATATAATTGTCCTGAGTCATAATTCCCATCTGAGTTCTCAGGCTGGAAAGTTCCACATCCCTTATGTCTGTTCCATCTATCTTGATAGAGCCGTCATTTATATCGTAGAAGCGGCTTATAAGATTTACAACTGTAGACTTGCCTGCACCCGTTGGACCTACAAGGGCAATTGTTTCTCCGGCATCAACTGCAAAGTTCACCTTCTGCAAAATCTCTTTTTCTGCCAGGTAACCGAAGCTCACATTCTCAAAGACCACACTGCCTTTAACAGGCGGCATAATAGGAGCACCTTCCTTACTTGTTACAGAAGCCTTATTATCAATAATTTCAAAAATTCTTTCTGCCCCGGAAGCTGCATTTATAAACTGATTGTAGAAATTGCTCAGGTTCATAATTGGCTGCCAGAACATACCTACATAAGTACCAAAAGCAATGTAGGTTCCAATAGAAACATTATCAATTCCAAGAAGCTTTATGCCAGCAAGATAGAGCCCCATAGTACCCAGACTCCAGCAGAGGTCAATCCAGGAACCAAAGCCGTCACACCAGCGGACCGCACGAATAAATTCCTTTCTGTCATCCCATACCAGCTGCCGGAAGGTTTTGTCAGTTTCCTCTTCTGCCCTGAAGCTCTGTATGATTTTTATTCCGGACAAATCTTCATTTATAAAGGCATTCATATTTGAAGACTTCTGCCTTTTTGCCTTCCAGTGCTTTTCCGCTTTGATTGAAATAAGAAAAACTCCTGCAATCAAAAAAGGCAGACTGCACAAAGCCCCCAGGGCCAGCTTCCAGTTTTTAATAAACATAATTACCAGAGCCGCAAATACTGTAACAGTATTTGGAATCAAAGTTGTAACTGCATTTTCAATTATATCCTTGAGGGAATTTGTATCGCCTATAATTCTTGCAAGAATTTTTCCCGAAGGACGAGAATCAAAAAATGCCAGGTCCAGCCCCTGAATGTGATCATAAAGCTGCTGACGAAGTTCCTGAATAACCTTGTTACTGGTCTTTGCCATTAAGTACATTCTAAGCTTCATTGCAAGAACGGCCAGCACATTGATTACTGCCCCAATGAGAACAAGGCGGATAAGACCTGCAGCGTTCCCCACAATTATGTATTTATCAACAGCCCTTTCCTGCAGCAGAGGATTTATCAGATCAACTGCAGTACCAGCTGCCATCAGTAAAAAGACAAGGGCAATTCTCTTTTTATATTTTAGCAGATACTTAAAAAGTCTCGGCATTGTTTCAAAGCTGGACTTATGTACCTGCGCTTCATCTGTTTTATAGCTATTCATAATCTCCTGAATCTCCGGTTTACAAATAGGGGTATGCTGCTAAGACACCCCTGTTAATACTGACTGTCATAAGTTTCCTTATACAGTCCGCCTTTAGAAAGCAGTTCTTCGTGGCTGCCTTCTTCCACAATTTTTCCCTTATCCAGCACCAGGATTTTATCAGCCTTTCGCACTGCAGAAATTCTGTGGGCAATAATGATTTTTGTCATTCCCTTAAGTTCTGAAAGCACCTGCTGAATTTCCTGCTCAGTTTCTGTATCCAGGGCCGAGGTTGAGTCATCCAGTACCAGAACAGGGGTCCTTCTTGCCAGGGCACGTGCAATTGTAATTCTCTGCTTTTGTCCACCTGAAAGACCAACTCCCCTTTCACCAATTACAGTGTTTTCCTTTTCTTCCATGCGGTCAACAAACTCTGCTGAATGGGACTGGGTCAGGGCAGATCTTACTTCTGCAGTGCTTATACTTTCCCTGGCCCCCAGGCGAATGTTACCTTCAATGGTGTCACTAAAAAGGAATATGTCCTGCATAACACAGGAAACTGATCTTCTGAGAGCCGGCAGAGGAATCTCCCTGATGTCTATGCCATCAAGCTTTATGCAGCCTTCCGTTACGTCATACATTCGCTTCAATAAATTTATGAGGGTTGACTTTCCGGAACCTGTAGCTCCCATTATGCCCAGAGTCTGGCCGGCCTTAATCTCAAAAGATACGTCGTCCAGAATCTTTCTGCCCCCACAAGCATAAGAAACATGTTCAAAGCTTATGTCACCATTTATGTCATACTGATTAAAGAGAGCCTGTGAGAGCTCCTCATCCGGCAGTGCGGACTTGTCTTTAATTTCCGGCATAACTTCGTAGATTTTATTAAGCCTCTTTACACTGGCCCTGGCACTGGAAAATCCGTTAGTCAGCCAGCCCAGCATTTCCATTGGCCAGATCATACCGCCCACATACTGAATGAAGGCAATCAATTCTCCAATAGACATCTTTTGACCGCCCTGGAGAGGATTTCCCTTCATAACGATGAAACCGCCCAGAAGCAGAGTGATTACCGAAAGCAGTTTTGTAATCATCTGAATCTTTGGATTGTATTTTACAAAGACCCGGCTTAAGTCAATGTTAAGCTCATAAAACTTCTGGTTGTGCTTGTGGAATTTTGCGATTTCAAAACCCTCTCTGGCAAAAGCCTTGACTGTTCTCACCCCGGCAAGATTTTCTGCCGCAGTGTTGTTCATTTCAGAATCTTCCTGGGCAAGCTGACCGTAAAGACTGTCGAGTTTTCTTTCCATAAGTATGGCAATAAAGGCGGAGGCCAGCATTCCAAGAACAGGAATAAGAGCCAGCTGCCAGTTAATCCTTAACATAAAAAATAAAGTCGATACAGTTCTGATTATTACTTCTGCCATCAGAATGCCCATAAATGCAGCGATATCCCAGATTTTGTCTACGTCATCCTTAACCCGGCTCATCAGTTCACCACTGTTAATACCGTCAAAAAAGTTTGCAGAGAGAGACTGTATTTTCTGGAAAAGATTTATGCGGACCTCAGAGGCAATTTTACTTCCCGCAAGATCGCATAAAAATTCCTTTACGTACTGAAAGATAAATCTTCCAACACCAATTGCAAGAATTCCCAGAAGAAGGAATTTTAAGAGCTCCATTCTTTTTGCAATAAGAACGTCATCTATAACGTGCTGAATAATAAGAGGAGCTGTCTGGTCGAGAATTGTTGCTGCTGTCATAGCAAGGAAAGCAATCAGATACATATAGCTGTACTTTCCAAAGTACTTAAATAAATTCAATTTGTTCATAGCTGATACTTTTGATAGAAAAAGAATTCGAAAAGGAAATTTCGAATACAACAAAACACAGTTTTACCTGTGGGATTCTTTGCGAGGATTTTTTGATTTTAAGAGGGATTTAATTCTCTTTTACAAAAGGGAGATCAAGTCCATACTTAAAATCATGAGTAACATAAATATCCATGGGTCTGACCTCCTTATAAAAGATTTGGCAGGCTTTTCGGGCTACCCCTGAACCTGTCTTAATATTCCGGAAAGTGGAATTGTTCCGGTTATTTTTTTGTGAGTAAGTAAGTTCAATTTAGTGGCAGTCTTATATTTTGTCAAGAGCAGATTAGAAGGGTGAGTGATAGAAGCAGACTTTCTTTTTCAAAATGCCAGAACAGAATCTTCCGCCTTCAAATCTTCATAAAAAAAATGACCTCCGGAAAAACTTCCGAAGGCCGCTAAATGTTTTTGTTGTTTCAGAGGAACTTTTTTACTTATGTCCACAAGACATAGCCCTGGGGACACATATTGTAAATTGTATTAGAATACAGTTACAACTTCACCGTTTGGATACTTCTTTGCAACCCATTCCTTAACTTTATCAGACTGCAAAGCCTTAACCAGAGCCTGAATTGCAGGATCATTTTCACGTCCAGACTTTACTGCAATAACGTTAACGTATGGTGAGTCAGCATTTTCAACAAAGAGACCATCCTTTGAAGCCTTAAGGCCTGCAGGAATTGCATAGTTTCCGTTGATAACAGCTGCATCTACATCCTTGAGAATACGTGGAAGAGAAGCTGCTTCAACTTCCTTGAACTTAAGGTTGAGCGGGTTCTTTGCAATGTCATTTGGTGTTGCTTCAAGACCTACGTTAGCCTTTAACTTAATCAATCCTGCTGACTGAAGAAGAAGAAGTGCACGACCTTCGTTTGTTGGATCGTTTGGAATTGCAATTGTTGACTTCTTCTTTAATCCCTTGAGGGAAGTAACAGCCTTTTTAGGATTTGTAGATCCATAAAGGGCGATTGGTTCAATATGAATTCCACCAGCGTTTACCAGATGGAACTTTCTTTCTCTGTTGAAAGATTCAAGGTATGGAATATGCTGGAAGTAGTTTGCATCGATTTCACCAGCTTCAAGGGCTTCGTTTGGTGTAACGTAGTCTGTAAACTCAACGATTTCAAGCTTATAGCCTTCCTTTGCAAGATCATCCTGAATCAGCTTAAGGATTTCTGAATGAGGCTCCGGTGTAGCACCAACCTTAATTGGTGTTAATTTGTCTGCGGCAAATGCGCCTGCTGTTAAAAGAGCAGCAGCTGTAAAAGCTAAAAATTTCTTCATACGTATACTCCTTGCAGGAAGCAGAAAATTAATTACATAAATGTAATTTTTTTCATACCTCCCTACTTAATGAAATATTATGCTCCGAATCTACCAACAGGCTTTTTATTTGTCAATAAAAGTGATTATACTATATTTATATTGTCTGTTATAGGAAAAAACTATAACTAGCCCGAATGTCGAGTTTTGAAAAGTTGCTAACATTATAAAAACGGCGCGAAGGAGTGAAAACAACTTACGAAAACACTTATTTTGTGCTGCCGCGGTAGCGGCAAACGTAAATAATTACAAGCACAAAATACGTGTAGCAGGCGAGCCTGCGGTT
>JAEEGH010007135.1_pt1 | contig 27024 bp, 22 predicted proteins | sample 9134181 | NCBI WGS metagenome assembly JAEEGH01 (sample SAMN16246544, study PRJNA631951) | gut metagenome | biome: gut microbiome; feature: rumen; material: DP-attached | host: Bos | place: Iran: Karaj | collected 2018-10 | reverse complement strand
TCTCGAGCCACTGGCCGGGGACGAACGACATGCCGAAGGGAGCGGCGATGCCGCGCATCACGGGGCGGTTCTCGTCGAGCATCTGGGTGTAGGTGCCGGAGAGGCCGAGGAGTTTGATCTGGCGGGCGCCGGTCACAGCGTCGGCGTAGCCGACCGTGACGCTGGCGGAGTTCTCGAAACTTTCGGCCAGGGCGCAGCAGGCCATCTTGCAGAGGCCGGCCGCGGTGATGACCTCGGTCTTGACCGGTTTCATCTTGGGCAGGGTGGACTGCATCGCGGTGACTTTCGATTCGGAGAGGTCGTTTTCGCCGCTGAGATAGAATTTCGCTTCAGCGGTGCCGGGTTCCACTACGACGGTGTCACGGGTATAGCCGACATAAGTGGCGATCAGTGTGGCGCGGGCCGTGAGCGTGAGTGTGAATTCCCCGTTGGCATCGGTATCGATAAGTCTGGCCTTTTCCATGTGATAGACCTGCGCAAAAGGCAAGGGCTCGGTGCCGCCGTTGGGCTTTTGATAAAAGACGTAGCCGTGGAGTTGTTGTGCGAATGTCGGGAGTGCGGCCAGACACAAGCTAATGACAATCAGTATTCTTTTCATTGTTTTTCTGTTTGGTTGTTTGGAAGGAAGCGGCATCAGCCGCTAGCGAAAGCCGTTGCAGGAGCCTGTGCGATAGCAGGCTGCATCGGCGGGGTCCGGGCAGAGCCCCGTAACACAAGTCAAACCAACCAGACAGAAAGCTGGGAAAGGGAGGGCGGCGATATGAGCGGCGGCGTGTCGACGTCGTCGATGCGCACGTACTCGGATATCACGGGGAGGAAGGCCTCCGCCACGGCCAGAAGGGGAAGCGTGATTTCCGGAGCGGCGATCCGGTCGACACCGGGGGCGCTGTCCTGCGCGTCGGTCACGACGAAGACCTGCGTCGAGCAGCAGTGCCCGTCGTGGTGATGGTCGTGGTCGGCTTCGTGGCTGTGGTGGTGGATGGCTTCGCAGGATACGTCGCCCAGGAGCCAGACCAGATGGCGGGTTCCGTCATCGTGGCAGGTATGGATGCCGACGCCCGTGTACGAGAAGACATAGGCGGCAATCACAAGCAGGCAGAGGATGTATCCGGACGCTTTTCTCATTGGTGCAAAAGTAAAGATAATTGATTATATTTGCAAAACGTAACCTGCAAAATCATCATTTATTAGGATATGAAACCATTTTGGAAAGTCGTTTTCGGCGGATGCCTCGGAGCACTCATTGCCTTTTTCCTGATCAATCTGATCATCTTCGGTCTTATCGGCTCGGCCATCTCTTCGATGGGGAGCAAGGAAGGCCAGCCCTCCGTCCCCCGGGGAGCCATTCTGAAAATAGACCTGTCAAAACCCATCGGCGAGCAGGGCAAGGAATCCTTCTCCTTCAACCCGCTCTCGATGAGCGCCAATATGGGACAGAGCGTCTCGTTGTTGGATGCAATCCGGGCATTGGAAACGGCCGCAACCGATCCGCAGGTGAAATTCGTTTACCTCAAGGCTGACGGACTGGGGATGGATATCGCGCAGGCGGAGGAATTCCGCAATGCCCTGGTCCGTTTCCGCGAGAGCGGCAAGCCGCTGGTCGCCTACAGCCAGAACCTGTCGGCTGGAAACTATTATATCGCCTCAGTGGCCGACAAGGTGATTCTCAATACGTACGGTGACGTAATGGTTCAGGGAATGAGCTCCAGCCTGATGTATTACAAAGACCTGATTGACCATTTGGGAGTCGATATCCAGCTAATCCGGCACGGCAAGTACAAATCGGCCGGCGAGCCGTATATCAAGAGCGAACCGAGCCAGGAGAATAAGGAGCAATATGAGAAGATGCTCGGTACGATCTGGGGCGTGATGGCCGATGCAGTGGCCGCGTCCCGCGATTTTACGGCCGAACAATACAATGCCTGGATCGACAATCTGGAGCTTGAAAGCGGAAAGGACGCCCTTGAAAAAGGCTTGGTCGACGAACTCTGGTATGATGATCAGGTGCGCGATTATTTCTGCACGCTTTGCGGCGTGAAGGAGCCCAAGCAATTGAAATATGTCAGCCTGAAGGACTATGCCGCGGCGAAGGTCAAGCCGAATCTCCGCTCCAAGGAGAAAATCGCAGTGATTTATGCTGACGGCGAGATTGTAATGGATGACAAGGGTGACGGCAACATCGGCAACAATTTCGCCAGGGAAATCGCCAAAGCCCGGCGGGATTCTTCGGTCAAGGCCGTGGTGTTCCGCGTCAACAGCCCGGGCGGCAGCGTGCAGGCTTCTGCGGCCATCGAACGCGAAATCGCCTTGACCAAGGCCTGCAAGCCCGTGGTCGCCAGCTACGGCGGCTATGCCGCATCGGGCGGCTACTGGATCAGCTGCGGCGCCGACAAGATTTTCAGCGACAAGAGTACGCTGACCGGGTCGATCGGCGTGTTCGGTTTGATTCCGAGTTTCGGAAAGGCGCTCAAGAAAAACCTGCATCTGAACGTCTTCGAAGTGTCCACGCATAAGCACGGTTCGATGGCCAGCGGAATGAGTCCGCTCGATCCCGAAGAGGAAGCCGCCATGCAGAAGCAGATCGACGAAACGTACGAAGACTTTGTCGCCCGTGTCGCAGCGGGCCGCGGCTTGACGACGGAGGCGGTCGATGAAATCGCACAGGGTCGTGTCTGGGCTGGCGGTGATGCCATCCGGATCGGTCTCGTGGACGAATGGGGCGGCCTTACTGATGCCATTCGCTATGCCGCAACGATGGCTGGGCTGGAGAATTACCGTCTGGTCGAATATCCGGTTGTCGAACCGGTGTACAACAAACTGATGGCTTCTATGAATGAGCAGGGAACCGAGCAGGATATCCGCGCCGGTTTTGCAGATGCGGCGACCCGCACGGGCAACTGGCTGCTCGGCCTGGACGGCCCCGTTGTCGCCGCCCGGATGGAGACGATCGAAATCAAGCTGAAATAATACGATGAAACAACTGAAACTCCCTCTGCTGATCGCCGCTTTCATGCTGGTTTTGCCGTTGGCCCCGGCCCGGGGTTCCTCCGACGGAAACACCTGGTATGTCAGTCAAAGTACGGGATCCAACCGCAACGACGGCTCACGGGACAATCCTGTCAAAAACATCCAGAAAGCCATTGAACTGGCCTCTTCGGGCGACATCATCCGGGTTGCGGAAGGCAATTATTTCGGGCTGATGGATTCCGGAAGCATCAAGATCAACAAGGGTGTTTCCATCATCGGTGGCTATTCTACCGATTTTTCCGAGCGTGACATCCTCAAGCACCGCACCTTCGTCCAGCCCGGCGCCACGTCCAACGGTTCGGCGCAGGGGCAGGGTACCATCCAGATCAATGTGATGCAGGCCGATACGCACGTGACGCTGGACGGCCTGATTATGGACAGGGGGAATTCAGTCGCCTATAATCCACGCGGTGAAGGCCGGCCGGCCGGCGTGGAAACGGCGATGATGCAGCCGATCGGAACGGCCGGCACCGGTGCTCCGGGTGTTCCGGAGAAACAGGTCTATACCAACGAGACAGCCATCGTCTATATCAACACAGGATCGAAGTGCGATGTTACCATCCGCAATTGCGCGTTCCTCAACGCACCTAATTTCGGCATTCTGGGATCGACTTCCGCCACGGAGATCGTCGTGGAGAATTGCATCTTCGTTAATATCCGGATGGCCGCCGTGGAATTGCGCGGCAGTTCGGGAGCGAAGAACAGCGAGACCCATTTCACCCACAATACCGTCCTGTTCACCTGGTCGCGTCTGAAAGATTTCGGCGATATGGGTTACGGATACCGTTTCCTTCCGAAGATGGACAGCTACCTCGACCATAATATCATCGGATGCTGCATCTTTTCCGGACTTGACCGCACGCACGTGGATACCCCGGCTTCGAAGGAAGCCGAGCGCGTAACCACTTGCGAGAATACGTTGTTCTTTCTCAACCGTCAGGCCGACCTGACCCTGCCCGGCGGCGGAATGTTCCTGCGTGTACGGGTGGCCGATTTCGACGATGTGGAGCAGTTGGAGGAGGCCTCCGACAACAAATCCGTCACCGACCCGTCGGTTTTCGGCGGGGCCGTCAACGAGGCTTATCTCAATGGTTTCCTTAAGGCGGCTGAAACCGGCGGAGGTATGTTCGCCAACCATTATCCCGTTGAGGATGCCCTCAAGCTTTTTGGCGCCGTGAAAGACTACGGCGCGCAGGTACCGAAATAAACATTTCCGATTTATGCGTAGATTTTTCATTTTGTTGGCAGCGCTTCTCGCCTTTGGACCTCTTTCCGCCGAGACGTGGATCCGGGTCAACCAGGCGGGTTATTTTCCCGATGACTGCAAGGTGGCCGTCCTGCTCTCGGAACAGACGGTGGAAGACGGTTTCGCCGTGTACGATGCCCTGACGGATGCTGTGGTATTCACCGGAACAGGCAGGCACTTCCCGGCCGGGAAATGGGCGTTGAAAGATGCCCTGCGGCTCGACTTCTCGGCGGTGACCCTTCCGGGAAGTTATTATATCGTTGCCGCCGGAACCCGCTCGCCGGTTTTCCGGATCGGGGATGACGTGTACGACGGCCTGGTGGACCGCCTGCTGACCTATCTGCGCCAGCAGCGATGCGGAGACAATCCTTTCAACGACCGGCTCTGCCACCAGCATGACGGTTATATCGTGTATCACCCCACCCGGACAGGCGAGCACATCGACGTGACGGGCGGCTGGCACGACGCGACCGATTACCTGCAGTACACCACGACTTCGGCGACGACGATCTATCAGATGGCTTTTGCCTGGAAATATGCGGAGGACCGTTCGGTCTTCGTCGATTACTATGACGCGACAGGCCGACCCGGGGCCAATGGCATTCCGGATGTCCTCGACGAGGTGAAGTGGGGGCTCGACTGGCTCGACAAGATGAATCCCGCTCCGCGCGAGATGTACAACCAGATCGCGGATGACCGCGACCATGCCGGTATGCGGCTGCCGTATCAGGATTCGGTGGATTACGGCTACGGCCCGGGTCTGGGACGTCCCGTTTATTTCGTGTCGGGCAAGCCGCAGGTCACCGGCAATAAGGTGAACCGGACGACGGGTGTTTCATCAATCGCCGCAAAGTTCGCCTCGACCTTCGCCCTGGGGGCTGATGTCATCCGCCCGTGGTATCCCGACTTCGCCTCGAAAATCGAGGGCAAGGTGCAGGACGCCTGGGATTTTGCACTCGAAGTGCCTGGCAATACGCAGACGGCTTGCGTGATCTCGCCGTATTTCTATGAGGAAGACACCTGGGTAGACGATATGGAACTGGCGGCCGCTACGCTGTCGGCACTCGGCAAGGGAGAGGAATGGCGGCGGCAGGCTGCGTACTGGGGTGAGATGGAACCCGTCTCTCCCTGGATGGAACGCGGCCGCGGGCCCGGGAAAGAGTATCATCACTATCAATGGTATCCGTTTATCAATCTGGGACACTGGCTGCTGGCGGAAAGCGACGACGAGGCCGTGAAGGCCGAGTTCACCGGCTATCTGAAGGAAGGTCTGAACGATCTGCTCGTCCGGGCGGCGGACGATCCTTTCCTCCACGGCGTCCCGTATCTCTGGTGTTCCAACAACCTGACTTCCGCGGCCGTAACGCAGGCGCACCTCTATGCCCAGGCGACCGGCGACACGGATTTCCGGGAGATGGAGACGGCGTTGCGCGACTGGCTCTTCGGATGCAATCCGTGGGGCACTTCGATGATCTGCGGTTGGCCCGTTGCCGAAATGCCGGGTTACGATACGCCGACCGATCCGCATTCGTCGTATGTGAAAATGACCGGCGACCTTCCGCTGGGCGGTTTGGTCGACGGCCCGATCTACAATGCGCTCTTCCTGGAACGGGCCGGAGCCTCGCTGACCCGGGAAGACCCGTTTGCGGCCCTGAACAAGGGCCTGGCTGTGTACCACGACGATATCGGCGACTATGCCAGCAATGAACCCACGATGGACGGAACAGCCGGCCTGGTCGCCTATGCCGCCTCGCTGGAGGCCCGTGGCCGCGCCCTTCGGGCTGAGAAAGACCGGTACGGCGCCATCGTGCGCGTGAACCCCGACCAGAAAGTCGTCTATCTCTGCTTTACGGCCGACGTCAACTTCAATGGTGCGGAAACCATCCTCAAGACGCTGAAGAAACAGAAGGTCAAAGGCAACTTTTTCCTGACGGGCAACTGCCTGCGCCACGCGCCCAACCAGGATGTCATCCGCCGTATCGTGGCGGACGGACATTATGTGGGCGGCCATTCCGACAGGCATGTGCTCTACTGCGACTGGGATGCGGCGCGTACGCCGCTGATGGGCACCGACAGTATCATCCGCGACCTCAAGGCCAATTTCGCGGCGCTGGAGGAGGCCGGCGTCCCGCGCGAAAAGGCCCGCTGGTTCCTGCCTCCGTATGAGCATTACGATGCGCGCAGCGTGGAAATCCTCCGCGCGATGGGCGTGCAGGTGGTTAATTATACGCCGGGCATCGGAACGCCGGCCGATTATACGATCCCGTCCATGAAGAACTACCGGAAAGCGCAGCCGCTGATTGACGGCCTCTGGAAGTTTGAAAAGGAAGAAGGTCTTGGCGGCGCGCTGGTGCTTATTCATCCGGGCATTGAGGAGAGCCGCCCGGAAAAGGAACGGCTCTACAACCGGCTCGACGAGATTATCCGTTATTTAAAGAAGAAAGGGTACCGTTTTGACAGACTTCCTTAAAGAAACCTTCGACTTTTCGAACCTGCTCATATTCTCGTTCGATCTGCTCCTGGTCGTCCTGATCGGCTGGATAGTCGGACACGAGCGGCACGAAGCGGGCAAGACGATGGGGGAGCGTTCGACCATCATCCTGATCGTCGGCTCCTATCTGTTTACCTATGCGTCGCTCCGCTGCGGCGTCGACCACAGCCGTGTCATCGCCCAGATCGTGACTGGCGTCGGTTTCATCGGCGCAGGCATCATCTTCAAGAAAGGTGAGAAAGACATCATCAATTTGACCACGGCCATCCTGGTCTGGACGGTCGCGGCGCTTGGCGTGCTGGTCGGCATCGGTCTCCGGGTGGAGGCCATCGTGGCCACACTCGTCGTTTTCCTGGTACTCTGGGTGCGCCGCCAGCAGAAAAGCAGGCACAAAAGCAACGAAAACACCGAAACGAATGTATAAGATACTCCGGAAAGAAATGTTGACGCCCACCATCTGTCTGATGGATGTGGAGGCGCCGCGCATCGCCGCGGCCGCATTGCCGGGCCAGTTCCTGATCGTACGGGCCCGGGAACAGGGGGAAAGGATACCCCTGACCATTTGCGACTACGACCGTGATGGCGGGACCGTCACCATCGTCACCCAGATTGTCGGCGCCTCCAGCCGGATGATCTGTGCGCTGGAAACCGGGGAAGCGCTGGTCGACGTGGTCGGCCCGCTGGGCCGCCCTTCCGATTTCGTGGAGATGCCCGACGAGGCGCTCAAGGGCCGCCGCTACCTGTTCGTGGCGGGCGGGCTGGGCACCGCGCCGGTCTATCCGCAGGCGAAGTACCTGCACGAGCGGGGCGCCCGGGTCGACATTGTCGTCGGCGCCAAGACCGCCGATTTGCTGATCTTGCGGCGGGAGATGGCTTCGGTCTGCGACCATCTGTACTTATGTACCGATGACGGCTCCGAGGGGCATCCCGGACTGGTGACCGAGAAGGTCAAACTGCTGCTGGCCGAAGGCCGGGAGTACGACCAGGCGGTAGCCATCGGCCCGATGATCATGATGAAATTCGTGACGCTGACCCTGAAAGGCAGCGGCATTCCGCTGGTGGTGAGTCTCAATACGCTGATGGTCGACGGTACGGGTATGTGCGGCTGCTGCCGTATCACTGTGGACGGCAAGGTCCGTTTTGCCTGCGTGGAAGGACCCGAGTTTGACGCTTATGCAGTCGATTTCGACGAGGCGCTCCGGCGCCAGACCATCTATCGTCCGCAGGAGATCGAAGCGGACCACAAATGTAAAATCGGGAGGAACTGACATGGCGGAGAAGATCGGACGCGTTCCCGTACGGGAACAGGACCCGAAAGTGCGGGCCCATAATTTTGAAGAAGTCTGCTACGGTTATGATGAGCAGGAGGCGCTGCTCGAGGCATCGCGCTGCCTGAATTGCCGGAATCCCCGCTGTGTGGCGAAATGCCCGGTCGGAATCCGGATACCGGAATTCATCGCACAGGTCAAGGCCGGTGAATTCGCGGAAGCGGCGCGGGTGATTGCCCGCGACAGCTCCCTTCCTGCAGTCTGCGGCCGCGTTTGTCCGCAGGAGACGCAGTGCGAAGGCAGTTGCATCCTGGGCGTCAAGGGCGAGCCGGTGGCCATCGGCAAACTCGAGCGGTTCGTGGCCGACTGGAGCCGCGCACACGGCGGCGTCGCCGTCGAGAAGGCGCCCTCCAACGGCAAGAAGGTGGCCATTGTGGGCAGCGGCCCTTCCGGGCTGGCCTGCGCCACCGATCTGGCCCGGGCCGGCTACGACGTGACCATCTTCGAAGTGCTCCATAAGGCCGGCGGTGTACTCCAATATGGAATTCCGGAGTTCCGTCTGCCGAAAGAGCGGGTGGTGGCACCCGAAATCGACAGTGTGCGGGCACTTGGCGTCAAGATCGAAACCAATGTGGTGGTCGGCCGCACGGTCACTATAGACGATCTTTTGGGTCGTGAAGGTTTTTCCGCCGTTTTTGTAGGTTCCGGGGCCGGACTTCCGAAGTTTATGGGCATTCCGGGCGAAAGTCTCAACGGGGTGTTTTCGGCCAATGAATTCCTGACGCGCAGCAACCTGATGCGGGCCTATGACCCCGAAAGCGACACGCCGATCTTCGTCGGCCGCCGCGTCGCGGTGGTTGGCGGCGGCAATGTGGCGATGGATGCCGCCCGGACTGCCCTGCGCTTGGGCTCCGAGGTGACCATTGTCTATCGCCGGACAGAGAAAGAACTCCCGGCACGTGCCGAGGAGGTACATCACGCCCGCGAGGAAGGTATCGATTTCCGGATGCTGACCAATCCGGTCGAGATCCTGGGCGACGAAAAAGGATGGGTGCGGGCACTCCGCTGCATCCGGATGGAACTGGGTGAACCCGATACGAGCGGCCGCCGCCGGCCGGTTCCGGTTGAAGGTTCCGAATTTGAGATCCCTGTCGACGGTGTAATCATGGCCTTGGGTACGTCGCCCAATCCGCTGATTGCACAGACGACGGAAGGACTGGAAACGGAACGCCACGGCTGCATCGTGGCCGACGAAGCGGGTGTCACCTCACGTCCCGGCGTTTTCGCCGGAGGCGACGCCGTGACCGGCGCCGCCACTGTCATCCTGGCGATGGGCGCCGGCCGAAAGGCCGCCGCCGCCATCGACCGTTATTTACAATCACGAAATTAATCAAGTTTGCGTTATGAAAACTCTTGTTTGCTGCTTCTGCTTCCTCCTCGGGTTCCTGACCCCTCAGGACGATCTCGAAAAAGCGCGGGCTCTGTTGAAGGAGGGAAAGATTGCTGAAGCCAAGACCATGTGCGAGCAGGTAATCCAGCAGGATCCCTGGACACCCGGCGCCCGGGAAATGCTGGACGATTTGAATCTCTGGATCAACGCTTTGAAAGAGGGTACTGCGAAGGCGGTCCAGAACTATCTCGCCCTTTCGCAGGAACATCTTTTCCAGGCGGAGGCGATTGCCGCCTTGCCGGATCTCATTCTCAAGGATGACTGGGAAGAAGTCGCCAAGGCGGACAAGGTGAGAAAATATGAATTGTTCCTCGCAGACCATCCGGGCAGTAAATATGAAGAACAGGCCCGGAATGCGCTGGCCCGTGCAATGGCCGACCGTTTCAGGAAAAGTACGCCGGTTGCGAAAAAAGAAGAGGCACTGTCCTATGCACGCGACGAGGCTACCCGCGAATATGTGGACTATGCGTACGCTTCTGCGACCGGTACGCTGGATCCTGCAGTAACCTACCGTACGGACCCGAAGCCATTGTATGAGGCCAATAGAGAGCGGAAAAAGGTAGTCGTTTCTGTCGGCGCGACGGCGTTGGGCGCCATAGGCAGGCATCAGATATCTTACGAAACGCTCAGTTACGACCCTGTCGCCGGGTATCATACTGATATCAAGAAATATCCCGTTTCCGATTATCTGGCGGGCGGAGGCGTTGCGGTTCGTGTGGGTGATATTTCAAAACCTGTCAATGCCGTCTTCTCCGGTTCGGTCCTGATGAAAGGCCGTAAGTCGGAACACGCATCCGATAATTACCGGAAAGTGGTCGGTTTGTTGGGTTTTGATGTCAACTGGAATTTTTATCGTGGTGAACGCGTTGCCTTCTTCCTGTCTCCGGGCGTGACGTATGAACTGCCCTGGTGGGTAGGTGTCAGGGCCTGTGCCGGGATGGGATGGAAGCATGGTGAATGGAAGGCGGGCATACATTTCTGCCAGAGCAGCGACCGGAATGTCTTTATGTATCCCCTGTGGGAGACGGGTTTGTGCTTTTTCTTTTAGTTAATTCCGGATAAAGGTATGAAAAGACTCCTGTCGCTTTTGTTTCTTGTCTTCGTGCTGACTTTGCCTTCTTGCAAGTCGGAGTTCGAATTCGTGGAAGGGTCGCTCCGGCCTGGAACGGCGGAAGCCACCCTTTCCGGAGGGAACGTTACGATGAATTTTCCTGCGTCAGCCGGTTCGGCATCGGTCGAGCTGAATGCTTCCGGCGACTGGACCGCCACGTTCGTCAATGACAGGGCGAAAGACTGGTGCTCTGTTTCGAAAGAAAGCGGTGGACGCGGCGTGGCCGGCATTTCGGTGTCGGTCCGGGAGAACACTGACTACGAGCAGCGTTCAGCCACGATCAATTTTACCTGCGGCGACCTGCGGCGGACCATTGTCGTGACCCAGAAACAGAAGGAGGCGATCCTGGTGACCAGCAACCGGGTGGATGTCGGAAAGGAAGGCGGACGGATTTCGGTCGAAGTGAAGGCCAATGTAACGTTCGACTATGCGGTTTCAGAGAATGCGAAAGAGTGGATCAGGGCGGTCAGGGCGAAGTCACTTACCACCACGACGCTGCTCTTCGATGTAACCGCGAACGATGGGGTTGAAAAGCGGGAAGGGGAGATCGTGGTATCGGGCAGTGCGGGCCGGGAGGTCGTAAAGGTCTATCAGGAGGGCGAAACGCCGACCCTGGTGGTCAGCCGGAATAGCTATGACCTGACCTGCGATGCACAGGAAATCCGTGTGGAAGTGCAGCACAACGTCGATGTGAAGCTGGAAATTCCGTCCGGCTGCGACTGGCTGCGTGAAACTTCGACCAAGTCGATGTCGACCAGTACCTTCTCCTTGACTGTCGATGAGAACGAAGCTTTCTCCGAGCGGAGTTGTGAACTCCGCTTCAAGGCATCGGCCTTGAATATGGAAGAGAAGGTCGTCGTCCGTCAGGCGGCGGCCGTTCCGCAGTTGTTCATCGGCGAGGGCGTGTATGAATTCGGCGTGGAAGGCGGCGACCTGTCGATCGACGTGACCAGCAACTTCGGCATCAGCGTCGAAGTGCCGGATACCTGTTCCTGGATCAAAAATGTGACGACGAAGGGAATGACGACGGAGACGTTCAACTTCACGATTGAAGAAAACGACACGTATGCGGACCGTTCCGGCGTCATTCTGTTCCACAATGAATCGTTGGGTATCACGGAATCCGTCACCGTCCTGCAGGAAGGCGATGCTCCGCAATTGATTATCGGAAGCCGCCTGTATGAGATCGATGCGGAAGGCGGAAGCCTTTCCATTGAGGTTAAGAGCAATCTCGGCCTGACGGTCACTGTCCCGGACAGTTGTTCGTGGATTAAGTCGATGACGACCAAGACATTGAGCGTCTTGTCCTTCGATTTTGTCGTTGAGGAGAACGAGGCGTTCGCCGGCCGGGAAGGGATCATTGTCTTCGCCAACGAGGCACAGGGCATTATGGAAACGGTCACGGTCCGCCAGGCGGCGGCCGAGCCGCAGATCATCATCGGCGAAGGCGTCTATGAGTTCGGAATGGAAGGCGGCGACCTCTCGATCGACGTGCAGAGCAACTTCGGCATCAGCGTCGAGGTGCCGGACACCTGTTCCTGGATCAAGAATGTGACGACCAGAGGGATGACGACGAAGACCTTCAACTTCACGATCGAAGAGAACGATACGTTCTCCGACCGCAGCGGTGTCATCCTGTTCCACAACGAGTCGCTTGGCATCACGGAGAAGGTTGTTATCCATCAACGGCAGCAGGACGCCATCGTCATTTCCGACAAGTATTTCGAAGTCCCCGGGGAGGGCGGTCAGGTGGAAGTCCGAATCGACCACAATATTGATTATCAACTCTATTTCGAGAATTCATGGATCAGGCAGGTCGATACCAAGGGACTGACGACGGATGTTCTTTTGTTTGACATAAAAGCGAATGACGATCTGTATGCCCGCGAAGGACGGGTCCGGATCCAGAGTGCCCGGCAGACCGATACGCTGATCTTCCATCAGGATCACCAGGCTTATTATATCCGCGTCCTGTCGCCGGAATCCAGGGAACTGAATCCGGATGGTGGTCAGTTGGTCCTTGAGCTGGAGCATAATCCTTATGGATTCCGCTCGACCCAACTGTTGACGTTGAATCCTGCGCAATTTGGCGAAAGATACGTTTTCAACCTCCCGCAAACCCGTTCGGACAGTCCAACCCGGACGACAGCGACCATCAGTTATTCGGCCAATGCACTTCGCGAAACCCGATACGCTTCCCTGGTGCTTTACAACTTTGACCAATCTCAGGTGGATACCCTGGAATTTCATCAGCAGCCTGTCACGATCCTTACGTCCGATACCCTCGTTTTCCTTCCTTCGGCGGCTTCGGACTTTTCCTTCCGGGTGGCCGGAACCAACACCGGCCAGTATAGCATCGAATCGTATCCGTCCTGGTTGCGGATCGACCACGTGGAAACGAAAGACGGAGAGTTGGTATATCACTGGAAGGCGGATGCCAATCCAAATGCCGCCATGCGTATGGAAAGAATCAAGATTTATCCGACAAAAGGCGGATGGCCGGATGTGTTCCGGGTTTGCCAGGAAGGACTCGGTCTCTCTTTCTCGGTCACGTATTCCTCGCGGAGGGTCGTTGCGCCGGCCTTATATGGCCCGTACAGGGAATACAGCACCATCTGGTGGGGCGACGGAAGTCACCAGGCTTACACGGACGGCGCTACCCACACGTATTCCGGTTCGGGAAAGCATACGATAACCGTCGAAACGAACCGGATGAAATTCATTGATTGGGCGGAAGTGTCTTCGTTCGAGGACGGGATGCACATCGATTTCTCCAATATCACTGGAAAAAAGAATTAGGACCGGATAAAAAGAGTGGACTATGAAAAAGACGATGCTTTGTTTCTTATTGGTTCTGTCCGGTTTCTGGATTGCCGGAGCCACTGTCGTCACCCCGGAGAAGGCCCGGAAGGCGGCTGAATCGTTCTATGCGGCACAGCCGCGGACCAAAGCCGGACCGGTGTCCCTGTCCCTGGCCTGGCGTCTCCCGGATGAAAAGTCGGATGCCGGAGACTTGATCTATGTCTTCGACAATGTGTCGACAGGCGGTTTCGTCATCGTCTCCGGGGAGGATGTCGTTTCTCCGGTGCTGGGCTTTTCGACTTCCGGACGCTTCCCTTCGGCTGACATGCCTGAGGGAATGCAGTATTTTATGGATTTTTATGGCAAAACGATCCGCTATGCCCGGGAAAAAGGTTGGTCCCTCCCTGCGGCTGCGGCGCCTTTTGATCCTTCGCAACGGGTGAAATTGGAAACGGCGCAATGGCATCAGCTGGCACCTTACAACAAGGATTGTCCGATTGTGAATGGAAGCCGGCCGCCGGTGGGCTGTGTAGCCACGGCCCTCGGCATCATCATGAACTATCACCGCTGGCCCGAACGGGGAACGGGAGAGCTTCCCTCTTATTCCTATACGGATTCGTATGGAACACACCTGATTGACGGTTGTACGCTGGGACATCCGTATGATTGGGATGCAATAAACGCCGCGAATCCCGATTACGACCAGATTGCGCGCCTGCTTCACGAAATCGGGGTAATGGTGGAAATGCGCTATAATGGTATGGGATCGGGCGCATCCCATGCCTATGTGTCCCGTCTGTCCCAGTATTTCGGCTATGACAAGGATATCCGGCTACACGAACGGATGTACAATTATACGGATGCCCGATGGGAGGCGCTCATCCGGGAGGATATAGATGCGAACCGTCCGGTGTTTTTTGTTGGCTACAATGAAAAAGATGGTGGACACGCGATGGTTATCGACGGGTATTGCGGCCGTTATTTCTCCATCAATTTCGGATGGGGGTTCGGATACTCGGGGGGGAACGGTTACTCCAATCCGGAAGGTGCCGGCATCTGGTTTCTGATGACGCCGGTCGAGGGTTACGAAAAAGACAGGCCACCGTATTATTTCAATCAGGACATTATATGCAATATCAAGCCCGACGCCGGCGGGCAGGGAGTTGAGTACGGGCCGTATTACCACGGTCGGTTTTCGTTGCCGTACGACTTTTCCCTTGGGAAGTCGTTTACGGTCATGGAGTCCATTTTCTCGGAAAAACCTGCAGAGTGCTGTGTCGTCCTGACCGACGCCTCCGGCAAAATCAAGAAGCAGTTGTCCGGAAAGTATGCTGCCGGGGGGAATGATGATCCTACTTTCGGATGGAAAACGGTATATTTCGATTGCACGCTCAATCAAAAGCCGCAGGCGGGCGAGCACCTCGAAATCGCTTTGTATGTCGATGGGAAGAAGGTGCCTGTGGAGCATAACCGGGAGGCGGAATTCTGGTTCCGGAATGCGCCCCCTTCAGAAGATCTGAAAATCGGCTATGTGACGGGTAATCTGGCGAATCCCCAGAACGAGTTTCTTACGCAGGCAATCCGCGACGGGAGGTCGTGGAATGTCCGGGAGAGCTGGCACGATTTCTTCTATTTCTGCTGCTACAAGGACCTGGTCTGGCAGTTGATTTCCAAGGAGGACGGAACCGTCATCTGGGATTCCGGCGAGCTTTACGATTCCAATGAACAATTCGGGGAAAGACCCCGTTTCGTTTCCCTTTTGCGGGAAGACGTCTTCTACAACTTCATCCGTCTCCCCCAGGGCGATTATGTCCTCCGTCTGAAGAATCCCCTCACCGGCGAAAACCTCTCGATCGATTTGACGATCTGAGATTCTTCTTCCAGAGTTATTTTTTGCCGAGAATGGTTGACACCTGTTCGCGGTTGAGTCCCATTGTCCGGGCCAACTGCGATGGGGTTGTCTTCATCGTCCTTTTCAGGTAGGGGAGCAGGCGGGTCTTTCGTTCCAGCGACAAGTCAGCTAGATCCGTTTGATACCATCGTTGGCTGATGTCGTTGACGCTTTTGTAAAACTCGCTGTCGACCTGCATCTTTCTGGGACTTTCAATGAGTTTTTGTCGCATTTCCGCCGGATTCTGTCCGCCCAGCGTCTTCAGGAAGAAAGCCTGATCGTTTTCGAAGGCTTGTTCCAGATATTCGTGGTCGCAAAAACTGGCCGGTATCAACCGGCCGTCGACATCCAGCCGCCAGGAAACATTGGATAAAGGGTCTCCAGTGTGCAACAATGACCTCTTTTCTCGTTTTGTAAGTGTTGACACCTGGCGGCCGGCCATCCCCCTTTTCGTTTCGCTACAGAAGAATGCCTGATAGGCAGACCATGGATACTCATTGACATTACACCCGTTGTCCAGCGCATTGCGGAGAATATAGGCCAGGGCGTTGCGGACATACCAGTCGGTATCGAGGGAAATGGCTTTGACATCCACCTTCTGAAGCCGACCCGATTCGCCATATCGCTGGCTGAACCACATAGAATAGACGCGTTTGACTTCCTGGCCGAAAGCATGTGCGTCGGCCTGGTTTGCGGCCAGGACGGCGGCGTGGCAGTGATTGGAAACCACGGCGTAGACGACGATGATTACATTCTTTCGCCAGGCACAGATACAGAGCATTTTAATCAGAGCATCGTAATCATCGTCATCGCGGCAGAGTATGACCTTTTCCAGGCCTTCCATACTGATATGGAAAGGCTGGACGTTCCGGAAACTACCATCAGGCAATTTCCGGTGAACAACTCTCCTCATGCCTCAATTCTTAATGGGTGACGGTTTCGTGCCGGGGCCGAACACCATCATTTTACCGCCTCTTTTTTCGAATTCACGTTGGGTTTCCAGAAAAGACCTGGCCATTACGGCAGATTCTTCATCGTAATGGCGGATCATCTGTTTTCTGTTTACGCTGACGGAAAGGTCTGCGATGGCCATGGCACGGATCATTGCCAGGACAGCCTGTTCATTGCCGCCCCAAAGCCGTGTCATCATGGCGAAAGCCGTCCGGGAGATAATGTCGGGAATGACACTGGGGTTTTTGACTGGATTGAAATCCGTGTTGAAACGGATGTCGATGTCTCCATACTGGAGTACTTCAAGGATCTTTTTCATAACAGCACATATCTATCGTTTCCACAAATATACGATGGCGAGACCCCCCTTGTCAAGTATTTCCGTGAGTTTTTTCGCCTGTTTTGGGCAAGGTCTCTTTTGGGCCCCGGGACCTTGCCCGCGAATAATGGCCTAAATGTATGTCTGGCCGATAAACGATGGGCAAGGTCTCAACTATGAAATGAGACCTTGCCCAAAAGTGCCGGGGACCTTGCCCAAAAAGGTAGCAGGGGCGGGATTATTCTTCCTCCCAGGCGGCGGCGATGTCGGTTTTCCAGTGCCAGCCACGGGATTGGTAGAGGTCGGTCATGTGGCGGAGACGGGGAAGGTAGGCGCCGAGGTCGTGCCATTTCGGATCGGCCCATTGGAGTTCGCTCAGGGTGGAGAGACGGGGGAGCAGGCGCCATTCCAGGGAGTCGGTGGAAGCGACGCGTTCGGTCCAGAGGCAGGCTTCGGCGCCGAGGATATGCTGCCGCTGCTCCTGGGTCAGCCCTTCGGGCACGACAGCCATGTCGTAAACCCGGCAAATGCTCTCACGGCCGGTCAGCCGAAGGGCTTCGGCGTTGCTGAAATACAGGTGGCCGACCGGGCAGACGATGGCATCGTAGCCTTCCCGGGCGGCGATTTCCGACGAGGCGGGCCGCATCCATCCGGCGATGACCGTATTTTTCGAGGGTTCGCCGACGAGGTGGTCGCCCCAGTCGCAGAGTACGTCATTCCAGCAGATCATCCTTCGGCCGTGTTCCGCCAGGAAAGCCTCAATCTGTGAAGTGAACCACGACTGCAGCAATTCTTCCTTCGTCTTCTTTCCGCTGGCGACCAGGCCCAGCTCGCGGATCTTCCGCTGGCAGTCGGGACACGCGGCCCAACGGACTTTCGGACATTCGTCGCCGCCCAGGTGGATGTACTCCGAGGGGAAGATGTCCAAGACTTCGGTCAATACGTCCTTGACGAAGGTCATCGTCGCATCTTTTCCGACGCAGAGCACGTCGTCGAGCACGCCGTAGCGGGTGGCCACTTCATAGGGCCCGCCGGTGCAGCCTAGTTCGGGGTAGGCGGCCAGGGCCGCCTGGGTATGGCCGGGCAGGTCGATTTCCGGAATGACGGTAATGCCGCGTTCGGCTGCATAGCGGACGATTTCCCGGGCTTCCTCCTGCGTGTAGAAACCGCTGACCGGCACGCCGTCGAGTTCGTCGGTCTGCGAATTCCGGGTGCCCGGCCTGTAGGAACCGACCTCCGTCAACTTCGGGTATTTCTTGATTTCCAGCCGCCAGCCCTGGTCTTCGGTCAGGTGCCAGTGAAAGTAGTTGAGGTTGTGCAGGGCCAGGATGTCAATCAACTGCTTGATGTACTCCGCCGGGAAGAAATGCCGGCCGCAGTCGAGCATAAAGGCCCGGTAGGGAAATTCGGGATAGTCGAAGACGGTCGCGGCCGGGAGAGCGAGGCGGCAGGCTTCGGGATTCTCGGGAATCGGTAAGGCTTTGATGAGCGTCTGGATGCCGTGAAGGACGCCGGGCGCCCCGCCGCCCAAAATGGAAACAGCTGCCGGCTCCACGCCCAGGCAATAACTGTCAGGTCCCTGGAAGTCTTTCAGTCCGTCACCTATTGTCGGGTCGATGCCCAGGAAAATATACTGCTCGCGGGGCACGCGCGTACTGGTCCGAATCCGGCAGCCCGTGGCTTGTTCCAGTTGGGCGGCCAGCAGACCGGCGGCTGTATGGAGGATTTCATCTCCTTCCGGATAATAGACGACCGTGCGGGAAGAGATGACGAACGGCGCCTCTCCATCCCCGACAAAAACCATTCGCGGCAGCGGGCTCACCAGCGAGAAATCGCCGACCCGCACTTCCGGCCGTCCGCAGGCGGAAAACAAGACCAGCGCCGCCGACAGGACGACGCTGGACAAAAAGTGCCGAAAGTTCATGGCACTCATTTCTTTTCGGTCGGCTTGACGTAGCGCTCGCCGGTCTGTGCTTTGACGGCATCGATGAAGGCCGGGGCATAGGCCGGTGGCGTGGCGCGGCCGCGGACGAAGACCCCGTTTTCGCTGGGCATCATGCTCTGGTCGTTGTGCTTGACGATCAGGAAGCGGGCCAGTTTGTCCCAGCGTTTCATCATCCTGTCGGTATAGGCATCGGTCTTGCCGGTCAGGTAGGCGGCCCGTTCGCCGGGCGTCATCTTGACAGCCTGTTCTTCGACTTCCTTCTGGTCGTCGGCGTAGTAGTCTTCCAGTTCTTTCTGGGCGTCTCGCAGGTCGCCGATCATCGCGCTCCAGCGCGGATAGACCATGTTGGCTACGAAGTTGTTCATCCAGAAGGCGCTTTCCGTGCTGAATTCCCGGATATTATTGTTCTCGCTGCGGAACGGCTCGGGGACACGGGTAATGCCGCAGTAGACGGGGACGTAGGCCACCATCGTGGCGTCGTCCATATTGAAATAGGTCACGCCGCCCACGGCATCGGGCAGCCAACTGCGCATCTGGCAGACCATCGTCATGCCGCTCTGCTGGCAGCCGATCGGACGTTCGCGGAACATCGCGGTGGAGTCACTGCTGAAGTAGTTCACCGGCTGGTTGCGGTAGGGTGAGCCCCACGGACCGGCGCTCACGTCGGCCGTCATATCCAGGGCGGTGCCTTCATAGTGGTCGCGCATATCGTTCATCAGCTCGCGGACGGAGATGGGCGCCTTCGGCTTGATCCAGAGCGGCAGGTGGTCGCAGATGTCGGTCTGTCCGTTGATGAAAGGCAGATAGGCATCCATTTCCGCCGTGTCGTAGTGGTGGCGGAAGAAGCTCCATACGCGGGCTTCGCAGTAGCGGATGGCGCTGAAATCGAGCGGACCGTAGGCTTCGCGGAAGCTGAAATCGGCGTCAGAACCCTCGTAGAGGCCCAGTTCGCGGGCGAGGGAGATGACATCCTTGGAATACATACAGACCCCTTCGATTTCGCAGAAAGCTTTCTTCTTGTCAGCCTTGGTCATCTTGGTGACCTGCGGGAACTGCCGGATGCGGCTGGCGTTGGCGTAGGCGCAGACGCAGTCGTCCGGGACGCGGAGCGCCACCCAGACGGCACCCTTGCGACCGGGACCCTTGCCGACGATTTCCATGATCCAGGCTTCCTCCTTGTCGCAGACGGCGAACGATTCGCCCGAACTGCTGTAGCCGTATTCCGTGACCAGTTCATTGATGACGGCAATCGCTTCGCGGGCGGTCGCGCTGCGCTGCAGGGCCATATGCATCAGGGTGAAATAGTCGAAATAGCCTTCGCGGTTCACCAGCTCGCGGCGCCCGCCCCAAGTGGTTTCGACGATGCTGACCTGGTTTTCGTTCATCAGCCCTACCACGCCATAGGTGTAGGGCGCCTCCCGGACCAGTTTTTCACCGGTCTGCGGACCCCATCCGCGGATGGCGATCATTTCGCCGTCCGCGTGGCGGCCGGGCGCAGAGAAGCTCAGCGGCATCAGGAATCCGAAACTGTCGCAGTTGTAGGTGCACATCACGCTGCCGTCGGCGGACGCTTTCTTGCCGACGATCAGATTGGTGCAGGCGAACGAGGCCACCGCTGCGAACAGCAGGATGGCCGAGCAAAGCAGCTTTTTCATATTTTCTTTATTTTAAGATGTTTACGATGTCTCTGCAAGGCATTGGGCCAGGCCGTCCTTCGCGATGGAACGCTGCTCGCCGGTGGCGAGGTTCTTGAGCGTGACGGTCCCGTCCGTAACTTCCTGGTCGCCGACGATGGCCAGGAACGGGATGCCCTTTCGGTCGGCGTATTCAAACTGTTTCTTCAGTTTGGTGTTGTCGGGATAGATCTCGCAGGCGATGCCCGCACGGCGCAGCGCGGCGGCCACGGGAATCGTATAGGCCACTTCCGCTTCGCCCATGTTGGTGAAAAGCACCGCGGCGGCCGCGGCGGCGTTTTTCGGGAACAGATTGAGCCCGGTAAGCACGTCATAGATGCGGTCGGCGCCGAAGCTGATGCCTACGCCCGACGTGTTGGGCAGGCCGAAAATGCCGGTCAGGTCGTCGTAGCGGCCGCCGCCGCAGATGCTGCCGATGGCCCAGTCGAGGGCCTTGACTTCGAAGATGGCGCCGGTGTAGTAGTTGAGGCCGCGGGCGAGCGACAGGTCGAGTTCGACCGGCTGGGAGATGCCGGCCTTGTCGATGAGCCCGAAGAGCGTCTCGACTTCGTCGAGGCCCTTGCATCCGGTCTCGGAGGCGGCGAGGAGTGTCCGCATGCGGGCGATCTTTTCGGCCGTGGTGCCCGTGAGCGTCAGCACGGGTTCGATGAGGGCGACCGCTTCGGGGGTAAGCCCTTTTTCAAAGAGTTCCGCCTTGACGGCGTCGATACCGATCTTGTCGATCTTGTCGATAGCCACGGTAATGTCGACCAGGCGCTCCGGCTGGCCGGACACTTCCGCCAGGCCCGCCAGGATCTTCCGGTTGTTGATCTTGATGCATACCCGCACGCCGAAACGGCCGAACACCTCGTCGACCATCTGGACCAGTTCCAGTTCGCTGAGCAGCGACTTGCTGCCGATCACGTCGACGTCGCACTGGTAGAATTCGCGGTAGCGGCCTTTCTGCGGCCGGTCGGCCCGCCACACGGGCTGGATCTGGTAGCGCTTGAACGGAAATGCGATCTCGTTCTGGTGCTGGACCACGAAGCGGGCGAAAGGCACCGTCAGATCGTAGCGGAGACCCTTTTCCGGCGCCAGCGCGGCTTTCTCGCCGCTGTTCTGGATGCGGAAGAGGAGCTTGTCGCCTTCTTCGCCGTATTTGCCCAGCAGGGTGCTGAGGTTCTCCATGGAAGGAGTCTCGATGCACTGGTAGCCGAATTTGCGGAATACTTCTTTGATCGTGTTGAATATATAGTTGCGGCCTACCATTTCAGCGGGTCCGAAATCTCTGGTTCCCTTGGGGATCGACGGTTTTTGTGCCATGGTTTTCAGATTATTGAACAACAAAGATAGCAATTCTGCCGGGTCTGCTCAAAAATTGCGTTTTTTTTGTTCAACGAATAAAGATTGTTGTTACTTTTGCGGCTTGTAAAAGGACAAACCTAATAACCTAATAGCTTTTGTAATATGAAAAAGATTGCTCTTATGACCCTCGTGGCCTGCCTGAGCCTCTTCGTGGTTTCCTGCAAGGACCAGAAGAAAGAAGAAGCCGCTCCCGTTCAGGAAGCCGCTGAGCAGGTGGTCGACAAAGTCGAGGAAGTCTCCGAGGAAGCTGCCAAGACTGTCAAGGACGCGCTTGATCAGGCCGGTGAGGCCGTCAAGGACGCTGCCGAGAATGTCGAGGACGCTGCCAAGAAGGCTGCCGAAGAAATCAAGAAGTAACGGCAGATCCGCTTAGCGAAAAAAAAGCGACTGAATCAGCATTCAGTCGCTCTTTTTTTTAATCCATCCGGGTGATCGGAATCCGGTCCAGATCAAAGCCCATTTCTGAATAGGGCTTGAAGACCTCAGGGTGTTTGTCCTTGAAATACTTGTAGCGCTCGTAGGTCACGTCGCCGATCTGGACGGTATTGTCGTTGATGAATTTGAGCGGCCTCCCTTCATCAAGTTCACCGGTTCCTTTTCCGCGGTCGTTGGCTTTCTCAAAATAGATCATACCCCCTTTGACTTTGAAATTGAGTCCCTTGAGGATGTTGTGCATGTCACCCAAAGATTCGATCGATATGGTGCTGTACGTCTTTTTCGATTTGGAGAAAGAGAGGGCTGGATAGTATTTTTTATCTTCATAGGACATCGACGGATTTTTCTTGCTGACATATTTAATGAGGATGTCGCCGCGGACACCCAGATTGCCGTCCCACTTGGCAGTGAAATTGTCGTTTTCGAAAGATCCGGAAGCATGCACGGGCCACCAGTCGTCGTAAAGGTCTTTGGTCTGCTTCATGTCAGCGCAGGAGGAAAGGAACAACATGGCGGAGAGCAAGGTCAGGGAAAGGATAGAAAAACGTTTCATAGTCATGATGATGGAAATGTTTCTTTTGGCAAATATACGAAATAATGCAAAAGGAATGCCCCGGTTCCTTCATTTTTTCTATTTTTGCAAAGTACGGGAAAGCTAAGCGATGGAAACGCTGATGTCGAACAAACGGTCTTGGGGCGCCCGCCTCGTCTGTGGCTGGATGCGGCTGCACGGCTTGTTGCCGCTTGGTCTTCATCGTTTTCAGGCAAGAATTCTCGCATTCCTGACGGAAAGGGTGTTCCGTTACCGGCGCGAAGTCGTGACAGAGAACCTGTTACACAGTTTTCCAAATAAAACTGAGGCGGAGCTGGCTGCCATCCGTCACCATTTTTACCGTCATTTTGCGGACGTGTTTACCGAGGCCATCTGGTACGCTGGCCGGCGCGGGAAGAAAGGCCGGGAACGGCTGCACCGAAGTCATCTGGTGGAGTTCACGAACCCGGAAGAATTCAACCGCCTGATGGCGCTTTCAGACCAGGTGATGATCTTGTCGGCCCATACCGGAAACTGGGAACTGGTTTTCGGGATTCCGGCATTTTCTTATGGAGAGCCACTGAATCTGAAAGTGCCGCTCTTCGAGGTGACATACCGCAGGCTTTCGAATGTTGTCAGTGACCAGGTCGTTGCATACAATCGCGTTGCTGCGCTGGAAGACCTGGGCTTTGCGGGATATGTGGAATCAGATTCGGTCAAGACGTATGTCCATGCGCACAGGGAACCGGGACGTACGTTCCTGATGATCACGGATCAATATCCGTATGGGGGAAGACGGGGCATGGAGGTGGAATTCATGCACCGGAAGACCTATACGATGTCGGCCGCCGCGAAACTGGCCGTCCGATATGACATGGCCACCGCCTATCTGCGTTGTGAATGCAGGGAGGAAGGGGGATACCGGATGACACTGGTACCGCTCAGCGAACATGCGGGGGGAGAGGATCCCGCTGCGCTGATGCAACGCTACTATCGCTTACTGGAACAGGATCTGGAAGCACAGCCCTGGAACTATCTTTGGACGCACAGGCGCTGGAAGTAGGGGCGTTTATTCTTCTGCTGCCAGGATCTCGTTCTGGACGCGGATGCTCTCTTCGTGAATGGCGCCGAAGAGGCTGCGCAGGAACTGTTCGTTCAGGCCTTCCGCGTCGCCCTTGCGGATCATGTCATCGAGCAGGGCGTCCCAGCGCCGGGTCTGCAGGATGGCGATGTTGTGTTCTTTCTTGAACTGGCCGATTTCCTCGGACACGGCCATGCGGGATTTGAGGATTTCCAGCAGGTTCTCATCCAGAATGTCGATCCGGGCGCGGAGTTGCTCGATGTTTTCGCGATAGACCCGTTCTTCCGTATCGGCTTCACGGACCGTGAGCCGTTCGGTCAGCAGTACTTTCAGTTCGGCCGGGGTAAGTTGCTGCTCGGCGTCACTCAGGGCGCAGTCGGGCCGGCAATGCGATTCGATCATCAGTCCGTCGAGACCCAGGTCCAGCGCCCGCTGGCTCAACTCCGGCACGTATTTCCGGCTGCCCGCCATGTGTGACGGATCGGCAAAGAAGGGGAGGTCCGGGTAACGCGTCCGCAGTTCAATGGCGATCCGCCAACCCGGGTCATTCCGGTACGGGACCGGCCGCAGTGAAGAGAAGCCGCGGTGGATGACGCCGATTTTCCGGACGCCAGCGCGCTGCAGCCGCTCCAGCGCCCCGATCCACAGATCCAGATCGGAACTGATGGGATTCTTGACCAGCACAGGGAGATCGGTTCCCCGCAGCGCTCCGGCAATTTCCTGCACCAGAAAAGGGTTGGCCGTGGTGCGCGCCCCGATCCAGATCATGTCCACACCATGGTCGAGGCAAGCCCGGACGTGCAATGCGCTGGCGGCTTCGGTGCAGACTTTCATTCCGTATTGTTTCTGGACCTCTTGCAGCCAGGGAAGCCCCGGCGCACCGACACCCTCGAAGCAGCCCGGGTGGGTGCGGGGTTTCCAGATGCCTGCACGGAAAACGTGAACACCGGCCGCAGCGAGTTGGGCGGCCGTCTCCAGCACTTGTGCCTCACTCTCGGCGGAGCAGGGCCCGGCAATGACCATCGGATGGAACTCCGTGAAGATGCCCCATTCTGTGATAGGTATCAAATCGAGTTTGTTTGCCATGACTTCCTTCGGATATCATTCATGCCCGCGGACGATCAGCACGATTTCCCCTTTGGGCGGAGTCGCGTTGAAATAGTCATACAGTTCCTGCAGCGTGCCGCGATGCGTGGTGTCGTGGAGTTTTGAGATTTCACGGGAAACCGAGGCGGGACGATCAGGGCCGAAGGTCTCGACAAACTGACCCAAGGTCTTGACCAGGCGGAACGGCGACTCGTAGAAGATCATCGTCCGCGGCTCTTGTGCGAGTTGTGCCAGACGCGTCTGGCGTCCCTTCTTGACCGGCAGGAATCCTTCGAAGCAGAAACGGTCGCAGGGAAAGCCCGAATTGACCAGTGCCGGTACGAAAGCCGTGGCGCCGGGCAGCGTTTCTACTTCGATCCCCGCCTCCACGCAGGTCCGAACCAGCAGGAAACCCGGATCGGAGATGCCGGGCGTCCCTGCGTCACTGATCAGGGCGACGGTGTGGCCGGCCAGGATCCGTTCCTTCACGCTTTCGACCTTGGCGTGCTCGTTGAACTTGTGATGCGACTCCAAGTGTGCGGAAATCTCATAATGCTTGAGCAAAACCGAGCTGGTGCGGGTGTCCTCGGCCAGGACAAGGTCTGCCTCACGGAGGATGCGAAGGGCCCGGAGGGTGATGTCTTCGAGATTGCCGATCGGTGTGGGGACGATATAGAGTTTTGCCATATTTTTCTTATCTTTGACAAAAATAGGTAAAAATGTTCATAGAAAGCGCAAAAAATCCCGGCTGGATTGAAGTGATCTGCGGTTCGATGTTCTCCGGCAAGACGGAAGAACTGATCCGTCGGCTCAAACGGGCAAAGATCGCCAACCAGCATGTCGAGATCTTCAAGCCCAAGATCGATACCCGTTATTCCGAAGAATCCGTTGTTTCCCATCAGGGCAACTCGATCCTTTCGACCCCGGTCGACTCGGCCCGGGCCATCCTGGAACGGGCGGAAGGGGTCGATGTCGTGGGCATTGACGAAGCGCAGTTCTTCGACGAGGCCATTGTCGATGTGGCGCGCCAACTCGCTGAGCGCGGCGTGCGTGTCATTGCCGCCGGGCTGGATATGGACTATCTCGGCAAACCCTTCGGGCCGATGCCTGCGCTCATGGCCACGGCAGAATACGTCACCAAAGTCCACGCCATCTGTGTCCGCTGTGGCGATATCGCCCACCATTCCCACCGGCTCTCGAAGAGCGACCGGTTGGTGGAACTAGGAGAAAAAGATATTTATGAGCCTGTCTGCCGCCACTGCTTCAAAAAGTTGCGTGAGCAGGACATCCAGGCCGGCACGCTGTTCGAATAAATCGCCCCGTCCCATGAAACTCATCAGTTGGAACGTCAACGGCCTGCGCGCCGTGGCCCAGAAAGGCTTCGCCGATGCCTTCACGGCGCTCGACGCCGATTTTTTCTGCCTGCAGGAGACGAAATTGCAGGAAGGCCAGATCGATCTGGAGTTCCTGGGCTATCAGTCCTTCTGGAACTACGCCGAGAAAAAAGGCTACTCCGGCACGGCCATCTATACCCGCCATACCCCGCTTTCCGTTACACGCGGCATCGGCGTGGAAGAGCACGACCACGAAGGGCGTGTCCTCACGCTTGAGATGCCCGACTTCTATTTGGTCAACGTCTATACGCCCAATTCCCAAGACGGCCTCCGGCGCCTCGACTATCGTATGCAGTGGGAAGATGCCTTCCGAGCCTATGTATGCGGCCTGGCCATTCGTAAAGGCGTAGTCATCTGCGGTGACATGAACGTGGCCCATGAAGAAATTGACCTGAAAAACCCTGCTACCAACCATTTCAACGCCGGTTTCTCCGACGAGGAGCGGGCCAAGATGAGCGAACTGCTTGCCGCCGGTTTCCGTGACAGTTGGCGTGACGCCCACCCCGGCGAGGCCAAGTATTCCTGGTGGTCCTACCGCATGGCCGCCCGAGAACGGAACGTAGGCTGGCGCATCGACTACTTCCTCGTCTCCACGCCCTTCGCCGCGCGCATCGCAGGCACCGACATCCATAACGAAATCTTCGGCTCAGACCATTGCCCCGTTGAACTCGTTCTGAAGGACTGACCCCTTCGAAAAGGCAAAAACGAAAAATAATTTTGTCGATTCAGAAAATATTTCTACTTTTGCAGTCCAATACACCGCGGAGTAGAGCAGTTGGTAGCTCGTCGGGCTCATAACCCGGAGGTCGGAGGTTCGAGTCCTCCCTCCGCTACTAGACAATTGAAAAGGACGACCCTGATTCGGGCCGTCCTTTTTGCGTTTCCATCTCCCTAAACCGTTGTATTCAATCCGAGTATGAAACACCCGCACTTTTGAAGGAGCCATCTTCGTTAAAG
>JAEEGH010007133.1_pt1 | contig 27028 bp, 25 predicted proteins | sample 9134181 | NCBI WGS metagenome assembly JAEEGH01 (sample SAMN16246544, study PRJNA631951) | gut metagenome | biome: gut microbiome; feature: rumen; material: DP-attached | host: Bos | place: Iran: Karaj | collected 2018-10 | reverse complement strand
CTATTCATTCTTTCCCATTTGTTTTTGCAAAGATACGAAGATTTATTGAGAGTTCCAAATTTTTTTATACTTTTCTGGCTTATTCGCCCTTTGTCTTTACAAAGAATCGCACAAACAGGAAATTGATGGGTGCGCTGATGGCGTACATTGGCCATGGTGCCCAGACTTTATCCATGCCCGCCCAGAGAAAGAAATTAAGTAACAAGGTCTGGATTCCCCAATTCATCAGATGGCTGAACGCAAAGCCACCTGCTCTTTTCTTATTGGGCTTGACCTTAAAAGTGAAATAGGTAGTCAGGAGGAAATTACAGCAGAAACTGATAATATAGCCGATTGTATTGGCTATCGTCTCGTTCATGTAGTCTATCAGTAACAGATAGATGGCATATTGAATAGCGATGGCTATACAACCAACGATTCCGAATCTGACAAATTCGATTATCTTTTCTCGTTCTATCATTATTTTTTCAACCAGAATACAATTGAAGATTTGAATCCGATATATTTAAGATATCCAGATCTTATGGCTCTCCAAAAAATACTGAATTTCTCTTTATAGGGAATCTGATGACCTGTATAAAAAACTTTGCTCAATGTATATCTAGCAAATTTTCGAATGATAGCAGAATCCTGGAATTTGAATAATTCATCAATGACAGTTAAATAGCAATCCATATTTCTTTTGGTAAACCTCTGCCCCATTATGGATGTAGATCTAATGCGGTGTTTAATTAATGATTGCTTTACACAATAAATAGAATCACTATTTAATGTTAGAATTGTTGTAAATAGTTCGTCCTCATGTATGATACCTGGATAAAATTTGAGACCAAGTTGATTCAAGTAGTCATGATCGATAAATAGAAGCCATACCACACTATTATGTATTCTATTATCTAGCATTATGTTTAGAAGAGAACTTCCATTATATTTGATATTTTCCTCTAAAAGATGGGTCCTTTGAATATGTGAAATGGTTTGCTTATCTTTGTCTAAGAATCTCTCACCATCAAAAAAGATAAAATCTGCATTATTCTTCTTTGCATTTTCATAACAAATATGTAAAGCATTAGGACTACTTAGTATGTCATCGGAGTCCATCATATAGATGTATTCTCCTGTGGCGTATTTTAATGCAACATTTCTAGTTACAGATAGACCTTGATTCTCTTGGGAAAACGAATGGATTCTTGGATCTTGTTGTTTATACTTATTAATTATTTCCTCACAGTTATCCGTTGATCCGTCATTTACGGCTATAATTTCTATATCTTTTAAGGATTGATTGATAATCGACTGAAATGTATCGTCAAGAAATGGCGCTACATTATAAATAGGTAATATCACACTAACCTTAATCATATTATTGTTTTGTATTAAAAGATTGTTTTAATAACTTTCATCATTTGATTCTTCCATGATAAATCTTCAATTGAGTTTCTGATTTGTTGTGGAGAATATGTAGATTGACGATAAAAGTCAATAATTCTATAAATGTCGATGGGAGAATCATCGGCAGGAACTTTGAGAACATATGGTTTATCGTCAAAGTCACTGTCAGTTTCAGAATATATAAATGGAATTCCCCGAGCTGCATATTCTCTGTTTTTTAAGGTCTTAATCCGATCAATTCCTACGCGATGCCTACCTAGACTTCCTACACCGAAGTCACAGAAATCAAATATGGTATCCAAATCGCTTCCATGTTTATAGCCATAGAGGATAACATGTCTTTCAATATGGTGGTCAGCGATAACCTTCTTGAATTCTGCCTCTCCCTCTTTTGAGAAGAATTTGCCAACAACGTGGAATCTGACGATATATTTCTGTGGCTTCGAATAATAATCTGCAAGACCTTTTACCAACCGGTCAAATCCATGCCACGTATGTATCTCCGCAATACCAATCAGATTGAGTTCTTTGGAAGTGTTATTAACCGAAGACTTCATCTTTACGTTGTCAAAGTCTATACCGTTTGAGATACGGATAGTTCTTTTTCCAAATATAGTGTCATAATCTGAGAATGTAATAATGGCGTCCAAATACTTCGCAAGTCGGTCACGGAATAGTTTATCTTGGAAAATTTGACGGCTTATTCCTTGAGCTTTATATTCTGAGTCATAGGGGTAAGTCGGTATTTCCATCACAACTTTCATGCCGTATTCCTTCAATTTCTTTACCAATCTGATGGTAAAAGGGCTGGCATTATGGTTTGAGCGTAGATAAACAAATTCAATGTTGTTTTCTTTAGCAAATTTTATCACAGATGCGAATTCTGTCCGTTTTTTTATTTTACTGATGGTGCCATGACCATAATCAGCAATAACAACGTCGTCTATCAATCTTTGTTTGCCAGAAGATTCGTCCATATAGCAGAGATGCACCTTTATACCACATGCCGCTAAGGCATTTACCTGAGAGTAAATCTTCTCTTTGATTCCACTATTGGAATCAAATCCGTGGAATATGACAAATAATGCTGTCTTCATCTTCAAAATTTGGTGCTAAGGTAATAATTATTTTGCTAAGTTCCAAATTTTTTGAGTTTTTTTTGTGTTTCTAAAAATAATATTGTATATTTGCATCAAATTAGAAGAATTGAGAAGCGGATGAATACTCAGAAATATAAGATTGTCTATTGTACACCTGCATTATATATGGCTGGTGGTGTAGAGAGAGTATTGACGCTGAAGGCCAATTATTTTGCAGACCATTTCGGATATGATATCACTATTATTTTGACAGAGGGCAATGATAAACCCCTTTTTTATTCATTGTCAGATAAGGTAAGGGTTGTTAATCTGAATATTGGTTTTGAAGAATTATGGAATTGTTCGTTTCTGAAGAAAGTGTTTGTATATTTTAAAAAGCAACGTAGATATAAAAAACTATTAACATATGAATTGAAGAATATCAGACCTGATATAACAGTGAGTTTGTTGCGTCGTGAAATTAATTTTATTACTGCGATTAACGATGGTAGCAAAAAAGTAGGAGAGCTTCATATTAATCGGGCCAATTATCGGAATTTCGACAAATCTCATTCTAATTTTGTTAAAGATATTTTTTCCAAATTGTGGATGCGTAATTTAGTATCCAAGTTGAAACGTCTGGATCAACTGGTGGTTCTTACTGATAAAGACAAGGAGGCTTGGGTAGAACTGAATAATGTGCAGGTTATTCCAAATCCTCTTTCTTTCAAACCGTCAGTCATTAGTTCTCAAACAGAAAACTGCGTAATTGCAGTGGGAAGGTATTGTCACGAAAAGGGATATGACTATCTGTTACAGGCCTGGGCGAAAGTGCAGCATGTATGTTCTAGTTGGCAATTGGTGGTATTTGGTGATGGCGACCGTAATGTGTATGAGCAGATGCTTGTTGATTTGAATATTGATTGTGACCGCTGTAAATTATATGGCCGTACTTCAGATATTCAGTCGGAATACATTAAGAGTTCATTAGCAGTTTGCAGTTCCCGCTTTGAAGGCTTTGGGCTCTCGATTATAGAGGCTATGGCATGCGGTTTGCCAGTCGTTTCATTTGATTGCCCTTGGGGCCCTCGTTCTATTATTACTGATAATGAAGACGGTATCCTTGTTGAAAATGGAAACGTAGATTTGCTTGCGGATAACATGATTATGCTCATGCAAGACAATGATAAAAGAAAACAGTTATCAGATCATGCGATAAACAATGTTCGAAGATACGACATTGAGCAGATAGCCCAAAAGTGGAAAACATTATTTGAGGAATTGTAAGTATGCAATATGAGGTGACGATAGGAATTCCTGTTTATAGGGCGGTTGATTACATCAGACAGACGATGGAGTCCGCTTTAAGTCAATCATTCCCAAGTATTGAATACCTCATTGTTGATGATTGTGGTGAAGATGGCTCAATAGCAATTGTTGAAGAACTGCAACAAAACCATCCTAGGGGAAAAGATATCCGCATTGTTAGTCATGATAAAAATCTTGGTGTCGGAGTAGCTCGAAATCGGATATTGAGTGAAGCACGCGGTAAATATTTGTATTTTTTAGATTCTGATGATATTATTGAACATGATACGATAGACAAGTTCGTGTCTGTTGCTCGTAAATATGATACTGACATAGTATATGGTTCTTGGGAACGTGTTGATATGGTTAATCATACTCCTTCTTTGCCTTGTATCTATCCATATCAAGAATTGCTCACTCCAGATTCAATGGCAATGTATGCATTTAAGCAATATTCCTCATTCCGGATTTCTGTTTGTAATTGTTTAATGAATATGTCTTTTCTTCGTTCAGAACATTTGAAATTTATCGATACTATGTTTTGGGAGGATTTAGCTTTTACATATGAAATGGTTACCAAAGTAAATCGTGCCATTCTTTTGCCTGATATAACGTATCATTATCTCTGCCGCCCTGGATCTTTGTCACATTATCAAGATCGTGAAGTGTTACGAAAGGATGAAATATTAAAGAATGTGGAAACAATTAATTATCTTAAAGACAAATGTCATGGATTCATCAATAAAGAATATCTTCCATATTTATGTTATAATTTGGAAATGAATAGTTTCTATATAGTTTGTCACAACTTGAAAAGAAGACGCCTTATTATTCCTGAACTTTCTATTAGTGAGATGCATAGTTTCCTTTTTCACCCTTTGAGTTTGGGGGATATTTTAGGTTTTCGGCATAAATTAGTTCACAATTTATTTTTCTGGATAATTAGTTATATGCCACCTCGTATATCCTTATTTGTTGTTAAATTATTAGGGGTAATTAAAATGTTAATATAATGAAGATCCTTTTTTTGGTATATCATGGTTTCTCTGAATATAGTGGCATTTCTAAGAAAATCCATTATCAGGTGAAAGGACTACGTGAAAATGGTCACGATGTTCGTTTATGTTATTATGGCTTTGCAGAAAATGGACATCGATGCAGATATATTGATGACAAGGTCCTGAAAGATTATGGCTCAGGTCAAATAGCTGCCATTCGTCAGCGTATGGATTATAACTGTATCTATGACTATTGTGTCTGTGAGCATATTGAATTTGTTTATGCGCGTTGCTTTCAGAATGCAAATCCTTGGCTTATTGGTTTATTTAAAAAACTAAGGAAGAAAGGTGTTCGTGCTGTAACGGAAATACCGACATATCCATACGACAATGAATTCTCGGATAATAGTGATTGGAATACAAAAGTTGGTTTATGGATAGACAAAAAATATCGGAATTCACTATCTCGACAAATGGATGCTATTGTCACATTCTCTGATGCGAAAATAATATTTGGGCAACGTGCTATCAATATTAGTAATGGGGTTGATTTTGAAAGTATTCCTCTTCATACGAGGCAAAGGCCAGTTAATGATCAACTTCATTTGATAGGAGTTGCAGAAGTACATTTTTGGCATGGATTTGATCGCATAGTTGCAGGGATTGGGGAATATTATAAGAATGGTGGTCATCGTGATGTCTATTTCCATATCGTTGGTGGCGTTCATCCTGCATATATGCGCGATTTGCCGCAAGCTCCAGGATTTCAGACACTTATTGATAAATATGGTATTGGCGGTAAAATTTTATTTCATGGAACATTGTTTGGTCAACAATTAGATGATGTCTTTAATCAATGCCAGTTTGCCATAGGTTCTTTAGCTCGTCATCGTAGTGGTATTACCGTTATCAAGACTTTAAAGAACCGCGAATATGCCACCCGTGGCATACCTTTTATATATAGTGAGCAGGATTCCGATTTTGATAATCAGCCATATATCATCAAGGCTCCTGCAGACGAATCTCCTATTGATATTCAACAAATTCTTGATTTCATGAGTAGCTTTGATATGGAACCAGATAGTATCCGTAAGACTGTTGAACATTTAGCTTGGAAAAACCAGATGCAGAAGGTCATTAATTCTCTATTCTAACTAATAAGTTTGATATGCATATCCTTTATATTTATACTGAAATATCAATAAAAGGTGGAACCGACAAGGTGTTGGTTGAGAAAGCCAATTATTTGGTTAATCGTGGTTATAAGGTTACAATTGTCACAGAATCACAAATGAATCGGCCCATTTCATTTAAGTTGGATTCAAGTATTCGTCATATTGACATGGGCTTAGATTTTAATAAACAATATTCATTACCTACTATAAAACGACTATTTTTATATTTATCCTTGATGCGAGAATATAAAAAACGGTTAAGACAAACTATAGCAGAATTAAAGCCAGACATAATAATCACATCAATGGGTCGCAGTTTATCATTGTTGTCTAAAATTCATGATACTAGTAAAAAGATAGGAGAGGCTCATACAACCAAGGAACATTTGCGCAGTTTACATATATTAGAACAACGTGGGGGCTTGTTCCTGATTGTTGCAAAATATATGCGGTGGAAGATGTGTCGATGTGCACAGAAACTTGACGTCTTAGTCTTGTTGACAGAGAAAGATGCTGAAGATTGGCAGGGTATTTCTCATACATGTGTTATACCAAATCCTATATCATTTTATCCTAAAGAACCGGCAAAATTAGAAAATAAACAAGTTATCATGGTTGGACGTTTTAATGATGCTAAAGGTTATGATTATTTGATACCTGCTTGGGAAAAGGTGCATCAGCGCCATCCAGACTGGGTTCTCAATGTATACGGTTCCGGTGAATTACATGACGACGTAGAAAAATGGATAAAAGAGCGTAATCTTGAGAAGTCTATTTTATTACATAATCCAGTAGACAATATTATGGATAAATATTTAGAATCATCAATCTGTGTAATAAGTTCCAAATATGAAGGCTTTTCTTTGGTGATTATTGAGTCTATGTCATGTGGTGTTCCCGTAGTTTCTTTTGACTGTCCTCATGGCCCTCGATCTATTATAAAAAATGGGGAGGATGGTTTTTTGGTTGAGTATTTGAATATTGATGCATTGTCTGATGGAATATGTAATATGATAGAAGATTATAGTTTACGAAAGAGAATGGGTACAACTGCAAGAAATAATGTGTTGCGGTTCTCAAAAGATACTGTCATGAGTAATTGGATTGTTTTATTTGATAAATTAGTTAAATCATGAGAAAATTTAATAGTTTGTTGGATTATATTAAAGCAATTAGATATAATATTGGTTTTGTTGAGGAAAATGTAGATGATGTTATTAATGGTAAACCAATAACTGTCAATTGGTTAAAACATTCATATAAAGACAGATGGTTTGCTGATCCTTTTATATTGGATGTCACAGATGACGAATTTGTTGTACTAGTAGAAGAATGGTATGATCCAATTCAAAGGGGACGTATATCAAAACTGATTGTTGATAGGAACACATACGAGTTGAAATCATTAAAAGTAATGATTGACGAAGGCTTTCATATGAGTTTTCCTGCAATAACTCGTAAACCAGACGGTATATATATTCAACCAGAATGTGGAGCTACTCATAGATTAGTTGAGTATAAGTATAATGAGGAGCAAGATCATTTCGAAAAGATAAATGTAATCTGTGATTTGCCTTTAACAGATTCTGTAAGAAACACATTATTTAATGAAGATTTGATGTTTTCTACAAAATTACCAGATGCAAATGGTAAAGAGTTAGGCATTTATTATTGGAACAAATCTCAGAGTAGATATCAAATCAAAGACTATTATCATTTTCAGGAGAATTTGTCTCGAATGGCTGGCAATTTCTTTATTTGTAACGGAAAGATTTATCGTCCGGCACAAGTTTGCATAGAATCATATGGCGATGCTGTGTCTATTCAGGAAGTGACACATAATAATGAAAAGTGGATTTTCAGGGAGTTGCGTAGGATTTATTCTCCGCACCCTGATATGGACCTCGGATTCCATACATTTAATGTATATAATGGGATAATTGTTGTGGATGCAGTTGGTTATCGTCGACCAAATCTTTGTCGATTACTTAGGAAAATGAAACATCTGACTACCTGACCTCATGTATGCATCTTGTGCGATGCGAATTTGAGTAGAAAATCAGATATAATTTTATAAGCGCTCTCATTGCTATAATGTTTCTTGAAATGTTCGCGAGCGTTTTTGTAAATCTCTTTAAAATCCATGGTGTCAATCTTGTTTATTTCTGTGACAAATTCATCAGCAGTGTTACAAAGTTTCATACATGTGGAATCAATAACATAACCCTCAAAAGCTTCATTGGTGCCTAAAATTGTTTTCCCGTACATTAATGCTTCTGCAGTTTTTGTCTTCATGCCAGATCCGCTAAAAATAGGAGATATTACTACTTTAGCTCTGTTATAGTATTCTGCCAAATCCTTAACAAAACCTATGACATGAATGTGATCGTTCGTGTTTCTGAAGTCAAAAGTATCCATGCCATTTCCAATGATATATAGTTCTCCTTTGATTTGGGGCATAACGTTATTGATAAACCATTGTAATCCTTCTGTGTTAGCAAAGAAGCATGAACCCACAAATAGATAATCAATATCAAGTGGCTCTGTGGTATTAGGGAGAGAAGAAACATCATCAAAGCTTGTTGGAAGAATACAATCAGCCCCTCTTTTGTAATGCTTTATAAGTGTATTAGAATCTCGTTCGTTGAGAGTAATTATTGCATCGGATTTCTTAACACAGATATATTCGCTCCAGATTACTTTTATCACGTAATATAGCCCTCTAGGATCAAATTTTCTACGTGCGTCTATAAAATAATCAATCTCAGAATTATGAAAAAAAGTAATAACAGGTATAGTGCAAATACTTTTTATGAGTTTAACATATCCTCCGTATAAAGATTGAGAAACAAATATTATATCAAACGAGTTGTTGTTTATTATATCTTTAAGTTCTTTTTTCTTCTTTTGGGTAAGTCCGATTGTAAGTGCGATCTTTGCATAAAAGGAAGAATAGTGAAAATCAGGACTAAAATACAATAAGTTGGCATCAGAAAATTTTTCCAATAGTTTTTGATTGCGGAACTCAATTCGGTCTCCTCCATTTTGGGGATTCTCCATCTTGGGTCCAATATACAAAATCTTCATAATATAATGGTTTTCTTTTTGATAATGTATTTAAATTGTTTGCAAAGATACGAAATAATTAGGAAATATCAAATTTTGTTGGTGATTTCTTTGCAATCATTAAAAAAATCACTATCTTTGTAGCGTAATTGCTGGATAATATGATTTCAATATCAATAATTATTCCTATATATAATGTAGAATTATATGTTAAGCGATGTCTCGAGTCTGTGATGGCTCAAGAATGTTCTAATGTTGAAATTGAGTGCATACTTGTCGATGATAATTCCCTAGATAATAGTATGTTGATTGCAGAGAGACTTATAGACAAGTATGTGGGGAAGATAAAATTTGTGATTATCAGACATGAAAGAAATTTGGGGCTGTCTGTGGCTCGTAATACAGGGATGAAATATGCCACGGGTGAGTTCCTTATGTTTGTTGATTCAGATGACTATATTACAGTCGACTGTATAGAGAAGTTGACGGACCCGATCAAAATAAATCCGGATCTGGAGGTCGTGAAGGGGAACCATATAGGCCGAGCCGCCTTTAAAACATCTGCTATTCCTACAGTGCCAATAAACAATGACCAATTACTTAATTTGCTTTATATGTCTATTATTCATGTAATGGTATGGAATACGCTGATAAAGCGATCTTTGGTGATAAAATGGCAATTGTCATTCAAGTCGGGGTTGCTATATGAGGATACTCTATGGTCTGTTCAACTTTTTCGTCATGTGAACAAATTTCAGTTCGTGTATGATATAACATATTATTATGAAGACATTACTGCAACTTCCCAAACCGGTATCTTACAATTTGGAAATCGAACAAAGGCTTTGTCATATACTATTTATAATGTCAAAGAACTTTTGCGTACTTTTGATGATAGACATACTGTACCTTATACTCTTTTTATCGCATCCAAAATAATGAGGATGGTTGATTTTATCTCAAAAGAAAAACAGTTAGATCGTGAAATAATTAGAACTGTTTTGCAATTAAGGAAACAAATAATGAAATATACTTTGTGTCATTTTCGGTTGATTCTGGCTATTTTTTTATTAGTGCTTTTCCCACCATTTCAGATGTTGACAAGGTTTAGGTGGTTTCGCCATCGCTATTACCTTCTAGTGAAGTTAACTTGCAAAATTGCAATGTTATTTGATTTTCTCCATCGTTGATTTTGTGTATGCATTCGAGAAACTACAGGTAGTTGTATCGAAATAATAAGGAAATATCAAATTTTGTTGGTGATTTCTTTGCATTCTTTAAAAAAAACACTATCTTTGTAGCGTAATTGATGAGAATATGAATAATGAAACTTAAAAATGAAGTAGAATAGTCTAGAATATGTCAAAATGGTACAATAAATATCTGGCCGTCTACGGAAAACCATTGAGCGATGTTCCTCAGGTTATAAGAGATGACATACGTGAGCGACTTTCGGCTCTTCAAAGTGATCACCCATTAGTATCTATTGTCGTGATTGCATACAATGAAGGGTGCAGATTAACATCTTGCCTGTGGTCTTTGAGCGAAATACAGTCTAAATATCCCATAGAAATCCTTGGAGTTAATAACAACTCTAAGGATGAGACGGAAGAGGTGTATAAAGTATTGGGCGTGACATATTATAATGAAATGAGGCAAAGTCCAGGCTTTGCACGACAATGCGGATTAGAACATGCACGTGGCAAGTATTACTTCTGTATAGATGCAGATACATTATATCCTGCTCGTTATATAGATTTGATGATGGAAAAACTACAAAGAAAAAACGTATCATGTGTTAGCTCTTTTTGGAGTTTCTTTCCTGATGAAAACCATAATGCGTTTGGTTTGTCGTTATTTGAGTTTATTCGTGATGCCTTCCTCTTTGTTCAACATTTTAAACGCCCTGAATTATGTGTACGTGGAATGGTATTCGCATTTAATGTAGAATATGCCCGTCAGGTAAAGATCAGGACAGATATTAGAAGGGGAGAGGATGGCTCCTTGGCCTTGGACTTGAAAAGATTTGGGAAAATAGTTTTTCTTTATAATAGAAATGCTCGGCCTGTAACAGGGTATGGGACGTTAGGTCATCTGCCTCTTTGGAAAAGTTTTCTTGATCATGTGAAGTTTCAATGCAAGGACATCACGCGCATCTTTTATAAAACTAACAGATACGAAGATTCTGAAGATAATCTTGTGAAATAATGAGAATCCTCTATGTCTTTCATTCATTAGCCGTTTGGGGTGGGATAGAACGGGTGCTTGTGGACAAAATGAACCATTTGGCCAAGATGTATGATGATGAAGTCTTCATGCTGACTACAGATCAGGGTAATCATTCTGTCCCATATCAATTAGAACCGAAAGTTCATTTGGAAGATTTGGGCATATGTTTTCATCATCAATATCGTCATCGTGGAGTAAAACGGTGGATGATGGCTCACCGGTTGTCATGTCTCTATGAAAAGTTGTTATCGGAGCGTATTCAAGTGATTAACCCAGATGTTATTGTCTGTACAACATCAAATTATCAGGATATCAATTTGTTGGTAAGATTAAAAAAAGATATACCATTAGTCGTTGAATCGCATTCTATTTGTCGTGCGACATTAGGACAGAAAGGATTGAAAAATAGATTTACTGATTATATGTATCGATGGGGACTGACTAAAGCTCAAGTAATAGTAGCCTTGACAGAGGAAGATGCTGCTGATTGGCGGTCTATCCACCCATGTGTTAGAGTAATACCAAACATTGTTCATTTGAATGATGGTAATGTTTCTTCATATGACCATAAGCGTGTTATTTTTGTGGGACGGCTTGACTACCAAAAACGCCCCATGGAGATGATTGAGATATGGCGAATGGTTTATCCGAAACTTCCAGATTGGCACTTGGATATTTATGGTGAAGGGCAACAATTACAAGAATTAGAAGACGTTGTTCATTCTTTAGATATGCATATTCACATTCATCAGCCGACTGAACATATCTTTGAAGCTTATCGGAATAGTTCAATATTGGTATCAACCTCTTCATTTGAACCCTTTGGTCTTGTAATACCAGAAGCAATGAGTTGTGGCTTACCTGTTGTCGCCTATGATTGTCCTTTCGGCCCTCAAACTATAATTAATGACGGTGATAATGGGTTTTTGGTTGAAAACAATGATCGTCGGGCTTTTGCGGATCGATTATGTTTATTGATGTCTAATCTCTCTCTCTGTAAGAAAATAGGTCAAGTGGCATCCTTGTCTGTTCAACAGTATTCTGCTGAAGTAATAATGCCAAAATGGAGAGAACTATTTCTGGGTTTATTGTCTTCCTAATAGTATTGGGATTCGTTTCAATGCTAATAGTATGATTGGATAAAGGCATATTACAATTATTATCGCTACAGGCAAAGCTTCATACCAATGATAGCAGATCATGCCATTGATGTGCATAAGATGCTCAAGAGTATAGTTGGCAATGGAAACAAGGATGACATGGAGGCCAACGATGACTAGGGTACCGATGGAGATATTGGTAACGAACGGAAGTTTAATGCCATCAAGAACTTTACATCCATAGATTACTCCGAAGAGGAAACCGATATTTGCAGGATAGAATAGTATGATGTGCAGCATATGTTGGTCTGAGTAGAATGCGTGTAAATGCCATGAAAAGAGTAGAACACTTGTCAATAAGCAAAGGATACAACCCATGAAATCATATTTTGAATGAGTGCCCCTAAATAGATGATACTGAGCAAATACATATCCCAAATAATAATAAGGCAGGCTGCGCATTAGTCCCATTGGTGTCAGGTTTGGGGCGAAATACCAGTATTTATTGGCTGCATAAAGGAAGAAAGAGAGAATACAGAGTATAATCATGATGGTATGTTGGCGTCTCGTCTTTCTGCAGAGGTCAATAGTGACGTGCATGACGAGAATAGCTGGCAGATACCAAAGCGGCCCATTCAGAGGATCGCAAAAGGTGTTCTCATGTTCAAATAGCAATGCTCCCCATATTGGTTTGAAAGCCGTAAAGAGGTCTGGCAGCTTGTGGTTGAGTATCATGTATTTGACAAACCAAAAAGGATAGACGATGGCATTATATAATATATAAGGTAAGATGAGTCCATGCCAGTATTTCTTCCAATTCTCCTTGTCACTGCCTCGGTCCTTCTTAAGATAACCCGAGATGAAAAAGAAAACCACCATGGTGACGGCCTGTAGATAGCGGTAGTAGAACCACTCCTGTGACTGTGGCAGATGGCAGAATACAACGCTGCATACTGCGAGAGCCTTTCCCCAATCTATCCAGTTAATCCGTTCCTTCATTTTGGCCGTATTATCTGCAAAGCATATCAAATTGATAACACCAATTGTGAATGGGGTAGTTCTTTCCTTGTATTGTTAATACCTCTTCCTCTCCTTGTGAGTCTCTGAGATTACCTCGTGGACCATGTAAACTACCACTTTTCTTTTTTTCGCCATTTACGGCATAGCGTACTTTGCAGTCTATAGGTGATGTGATACATTTTAATCTTACCACATTCTCTTCAATGGAGATATCACTGAGGATGTCTTGTCCTGCTTTATTGATTACACTAAAACCATAGTGATCTGCATATTTTACGGATATAGTGTCTAGAACAAGGGGAGGGCAAGGAACACGGAACCTTACCAAAACATCATTGCCTTCTACAGATAGCCCCTTTGGTATCAGACCATAAGATTTCCCTTTCCCTCTGATAATATTCATTGCTGTCAGATAATCTAAATATCCTATCTGTTGTTGGGCTATAGCATCAATATGGAGATAATCACGCATAAAATGATAGGGATATGTTGGACCACTTGCTTCAAACAGTGTATCTTCGTTAATGAAATCTACAATGGTCTGAGAAGGCTTCATTTCTATACAATTATAGTCGTTTTGGTTGAAATTCTTGGCAATTGTGACAACATTTGTTTGATAGCATATCAATCTTACGTCTTCTTTTTGTTGAGTGATAGCCTTAATATCACGATTTAAATCTTCTTGGATTTGTTTGAGAGTCTTTTTATAATCTTCATCCGTATAATCGATGATGTCGGATTCTCCTTGCATCCAACATATAGCGGGAACATAGAAGTCCCATCCTTTTTTTTTGGCATTCTCATATGCTTCATTAATGTCGTATATGAATCTGGGATATAGTGTCTCCTTTTTTGACAGATTACGAATTGGGGACTCCCCCATGCCTCCGGGAAATGTGCATATAATAGTGTCATTACCAAGATGGGTTGCTAATTCTTCGGCCATTCTGTATATGGACAATTCAAATGATCTTCTGTGAATCTGGAAAAATCTTTTAATAGTACGTTTCCATCTTTCTTCTGCATATCCTCCATACAGATAATTGAGATGCTCATTAACGATTCTACCATCATAATTCAACTTTAATGAATCAAAATCGGTTATTCTAATGGCTTCTTCTCCTAATGCTAAACTTTGACCATAAACCGGGATACATAGAACAACCCGATGCCCAGCCAACGTATTCCGGCTTTTAACATTGTAGTAAATGATGCTACATAAAATAATAACACAGATTACAGCGAATACTCTATATAAATACTTCATATGAATTATTGTTTGAATATTGTTGCAAAAGTACAAAAAAAAGATTAAAACTCAAACTTCTCATCACTTTATTTTCTCATTTCATATTTTTTTTGTAAATTTGCATTCAAAATATACTGAATATGCGAACATTAAGAGAATTAAAAGCATTAGCAACGAAAGAATTGGAAACCCCTTCAGATAAAGTGGCGTTATTGGGTGATACGGCTACGCAACTGCTTGTGACGTCCATTAAGGGTGAGGCTGCAGCTAGGAATATGGCGTTGGATATTTATGAAGGTGAGTATAATCAAGTAGAGCGACAACTGCTTGATCCGACAAGCGATCTTTATCAGTTTGACGCAGGCATTATCATCATCTTCCAGTCTACTCATAAGTTGTGTGAATATCATAGTCTGTTGCCTGTCGAAAAACAAGAATTGGTGGCCGAAGAGCGCTTGTCGTTCTTGGCTTCTGTCTGCGAGAATCCAGCCTTAGCCGACAAGAAGATTATTTATTTCAACTACCCGGAGATCGAGGACACAGTGTTTGGTAGTTATGCCAATAAGGTGGATTCATCTTTTTCTTTCCAAATCCGCAAACTGAACTATGAGTTGATGTTGCTTTCCAAGCAATATCCTAATCTGTTTGTTTGTGACATTGCTGGGCTGCAGAATATGTTTGGTCGTCAGTTCATGTTCTCTCCCAATGTCTATATGAGCACAGAGATGGTGTTGAGTGTGAATGCCCTGCCATACGTGGCCTCGCGGGTGGTGGATATTATTGGAGCCATCAGAGGGCAATTTAAAAAGTGCCTGATTCTTGATCTGGATAATACTATCTGGGGTGGCGTGATTGGAGATGATGGACTTGAAGGGATTGAGTTGGGGCATGGCCTGGGTATTGGTAAGGCTTTTACGGAGTTCCAGATGTGGGTGAAGAAACTCAAACAACGTGGTATCATTATTTGTGTGGCCTCCAAGAATAATGAAGAAACGGCAAAGGAACCTTTTGAGAAACATCCGGATATGGTGCTGAAGTTGGATGATATAGCCGTCTTTATGGCAAATTGGGAGACGAAGGTGGATAATATCCGTGCTATTCAGGGCATTCTTAATATATCATTCGATTCAATGGTTTTCTTGGATGATAATCCATTTGAGCGTAATATCGTTCGTGAGAATATTCCAGGGATTACGGTACCTGAGTTACCAGAAGATCCCGGAAAGTATTTGGAGTATCTTTATTCGTTGAATCTGTTTGAGACCGCATCCTATAGCAATGCCGACAAAGACCGCACCAAGCAGTATCAGGTGGAGGCCAAACGTGTATCGTTGGCTAAGACTTTTACCAACGAGGCTGACTTCCTGAAGTCTTTGGATATGATTTCTACAGTCACTGGTTTTACTAAGTTCAATACACCTCGTGTCGCCCAGTTGTCTCAGCGCAGTAATCAGTTCAACTTGCGGACTATCCGTTATACAGAGACTGATATAACCTCGATGGCAGAGAATCCCGATATAATCGATTTGAGTTTCACACTCGAAGACAAGTTCGGCGATAATGGTTTGATTGCTGTTATCATTATGAAGAAACAGGATGAAGATACCCTTTTTATTGACACATGGTTTATGAGTTGTCGTGTCCTTAAACGTGGTATGGAGAACTTCACCCTGAATACGATGGTAGAATGTGCCAAGAAGAAAGGCTTTAAGCGAATCATTGGTGAATACCTCCCCACACCAAAGAATAAGATGGTAGAACAACATTATCCGAATCTGGGATTTACACCATTAAGTGAATCTCCTGTAGGGTCGAGATATGTATTAGATGTTAATAGTTATCTGCCTAAAGAATGTTATATTCGGAGTCACAAAAGAATGCAGCAGACCGATTAATGGATAAGTGTCTTTAATTCTTTACTTATGATATAGGAGTATTTCTCTGCCCCTTCTCGGTTCATGTGCCCAAAATCATAGAAATACTCTTTTTTATGAGTAAAAACGGAATCTCTATAATGGTTTAAAAATGGGATGTCGCTTTCTTCGCATATGTCATTTGCTGTTTTAAAGACATCTTCCTCAGAACAAAGATACATTGGGGATACAATAAAAATTAGTTGAATGTCATGTCCCTTACATATATCTATGAATTTCTTTAAAAGAGCAATACGCTCATTATCTTTAGGGAAAGGATACTCTTCTGCCTTCACCCCTGTGTCATCTATTGTTCCGGTAAGAGGTTTCCATCCTTTCAATTTCCTGTCCATTGAACCCCATCTCCCGGTCAATAGATTTGGGAAACTTCCCGTATACCTATAGGTCATAGAGATTAAATAACTATAATAATTACCTGTGAGTTTCAACATGTCATCACATCCCTCACTCATTCCGCAATATGGTGCTAAAGAACACGCTCTCTCCACTCCGGAGAAAGGAATATCCAGCCACTCACTTGGATGGATCTCTAGTACAATAGCTTTTGGGGTATACCTTTGAAGAATATTGCACAACAGACCATAATGAAAATAAATGTTTTTTATACCCCAATCTCCTGTATTAAAGCAGGAAAGGCCAAGTTCCTTCTCAAAAATGGACGGTACATAATGATGCATGCACCTGGAACTTCCCATAAATAAAATTGAGTCTGTTGTTGTTTCTACAGAATAACTTATTTTGTATTCATCCGTTGCATTTGAGTTTCGATATAAAATACTCAGTCCCAAGCCTATTACTCTGTCAATACATAAGAATAGACATACAACAATAATGAAATGCGTAATGAGCTTCTTCATGTTTAAAACTGGAAATAAATGAATTGGTTATTGTCAAAAACGCCAAAGAGCAGAATTACTACAATTCCTATAGCTACAGTCAAATCCCATCTCCAATGCTCAAAGTATTTTGGCAATTTGAGATATTTGTTGCCGAACCATTCTTCTTTTATATCAACATATAATAAAACAACAATGCAGATAAAGGCATTAGCCATAGTTGGTAAATCGTAGAATAATCCTCCATTACATGAAAATGGGATATGCTTAATTATAGAAAATGCTTCTGAGATTGATGGTGAACGGAAAATAAATTGTCCGATGGTCACTAATAAATATGTAAAAGCGATCTTTGAAATACCATTAAAGCCCGGGATACCTTTTTGTAATTGATTACTTGATGCTCTCTTGAAGAACTGGCCTGTCAACATAAGTGGAATAAATAGTAGACCATGATACAATCCGAATACAAAAAACGTCCAGTTTGCTCCATGCCAAAGCCCCACAAAAAGCATATTAATCATAATCGCTGAAATAGTACCATTTACTCCATATCGTCTAAACTTTATATTTAGAGGAAGAAACACATAATCTGTCAGCCAACTCGTCAGTGACATGTGCCATCTTCTCCAGTATTCTGCAATATTTGTAGCAAAGAAAGGTCGTTTAAAGTTCTCTGCAACCTTGAACCCTAAAATCAGGGCCACTCCGATAGACATATCACTGTATCCACAAAAATCCGCATACATTTGTATAGGATATAACAAAGATGCAAAGATAATTGAAATTGCAGAATGGTGTTCATAATTATCGAAGATCGCACTAATATATATATCTAGACGGTCTGCGATGCACATTTTCAGGAACATACCCCAGAGAACGCGTCTAAATCCTAGCAAAAAGTTGTCTGGAATGAAGAGTCGTGCTTGGTTGACTTGCTTCAAAAAAGGCTTCGGCCTGTCAATGGGACCTGATAAAATGGTCGGGAAAAAGGCAATGAAATTCGCAAAGGAGATAATGTTCCTTTCCTCCTGAATCTTTCCATTATAGATATCCAGCACATAACTCATCAGTTTGAACGTGAAGAAACTCAGTCCAATGGGTACAACCAGATGAAGTGTTGTCCAACTCAGGTGGATGCCTAGCGGTGAGACAAGAGCGACAATAGACTCTGCAAAGAAATTCAGATATTTGAAATAGAACAGGGCACCTATACCGATGACAACTCCCACATTTGTGATGATGGCAGCATGATGCTCATCCTCTTTGTCCAGGAAATGATTGACGCCTTTTCCAAGTAGCCAGAATGTCAGGGTCAAGATGGCGAGTAAGCCCGTCATCATCAAGTCCACTTGGGCATAAAACCAATATGAACTGATTAACAAGAATACATTTTGCAACTCTTTCTTTGCCTGGCACGCATAGTAAATGGCCAGTACTATCAGAAAGAACCACAAAAAAGCCAGAGAGTTGACAACCATCGCTGTTTATACCTTCTTCTGGATGCTGTTGATCAGGTCTCCAACATTATCCCACGATAGTATCTCGCGAGAGCTGAATTCTATTCCGAACGCCTCCTCCATAACAGCAACCAACTGTACATGACTGAGAGAATCCCAACCTTCAACATCTTCTGCTGTGGTCTCGTCTGTCAGTACAAGATCACTTTGTCCTAACTCTTCGCGGAAAATCTCCTCTACACGCTTCAAAATCTCTTCTCTTTCCATAATTTATTAGTAATAAAACTCATATTTCATTTCTTTTGCCAGATGAAGAACAGCTTTTGTCTTTTCTTCGGAGAACTCTTCTGGATCAGATGAGTGCGTTCCTAAGATAACAAACATTTTCTTGTTTTTGGCTTTCTCTAATATTATTTTAATCTTATTTAAATCTGTGGCCTTACTAATGAATAATCGGCCAAGTTGAAATAAGTTCGTATCAGGATTAACAATATTCGCACCACAAATCATTTGGTACTTTTTATCTTCAATTGCTTTCCTTATGTTTACTGTGTTGCTTGAATGGGGAGGGACAATATATTTGATTTTCTCAGTGTGAAACCCCATTTTGGCTAGTGTCTTATTAGACTTATCTATGTCTTCTGTTACAGCATCATACGACCAATCCTTCCAATGGTCATGGTTATATCCATGTAGGCATATGCCAAATCCTTCTTTTTGCCACATACGAAGTGAATCTCCTAATACATTGTCAATTCTTGAAGGAATCACTGCGAATGCAGCTTTGACACCAGCTTCATCACATATTTTCTTTATCTTGAAAATCCCTTCTTCACTGTCATCATCTACAAGCATTACTCTTGCTTTGGAATGACGGCTCTGCCCATACCAGCAATCTAAGAACCATAAGTACATGGTTTGTTTAGTTAAACTTCCAACGACAAGCGGTGCACGTAAGTAAACCGATAACGTTAGAAATAACACTATTCCGCATAGACAAAATACCATAACCTTGTGATTCATTTTGCAAAAGTAATAATAAAAATCATAAGAAGCAAATTTTTCATACTTATTCTTGCAAATAATAGTGATATAATTACAAAATAACATAAATACTTTTGGATAATTTGATAAAATGTTGTAATTTTGCGACATAAAAAGAGAGGTCAGAACGTGTTTTATTGTGGGATTATTATATGAATAATGTAGGCGTCAGAGATAATCAGTTGGATATATATAGAGGCATATCGATGTTATATGTCGTTTGTTTTATTCATGTTATTTTTTGGTTTAATATTGGTAAAGAACCTTTTCTTTCAATTGCATTAATAGAGATGCCTGCTATCTTTTTTATTTCGGGAGCTTCTTTATCGATTAGAAATAACAAGAAGACTCTTTTAGAAACCTTCTTGAATCGGTTCAAGCGTGTCATACTACCATATTACATCTATGCTTTTGTTTCATTATTGATACTTGCTTTATTAACATTATTTGGGCGTGATGTGATTTCATATATAGGAAGCAATGTTGATTTGAACTTTGGTTATGAGTTTTTTTTCGACATCACCTCATATTCGATGAATGATATTATATATGTTTTATTCTGTCGTAGTATTCCCCAATCTCCTTTCTCTTCACATCTTTGGTTTATATTACCTTATATGATAATATCATGCTCTTTTGTATTTCAATCATATATTACTAAGAAAACAAATAGATGGTATTATGCAGTTTTTTGTATTATCCTTTGTGTTGTAACTCAATTGATAACTAATATGAGTATTATTAGAGAAATCGTTTTTTATAATGTTTTCTTTATGTCAGGATTTTTATTTTATAAACGAATTGGTAAAAAAGAGATTGCTATATTAGGATTGATTTTTTTGTTGTTAATTGTTGCTTATGTCGTATTTGTGGAAAGTTTTACACCTATGCAGAGGCATAAATTCCCTCCAGATTTATTGTTTTTATGCTATGGCCTCTTTTTTCTTTGCTTTATCTCACTTATACTAGGAAATTTCAAGTTGCCTAAACTATGGATATTTCAATTATGGAATTCCCGTGGGTACACAATCTATTTATATCAAAATTTTATATATTTTTTGGTATACATTTTTCTACTCACCTTTATTAAAAAGATTCAGTGTGAATTTGTACAATGCATTATTTGTTCAGTTGTTATTTTCCTTATTTCTACATTGTTGAGTTTCCTTACATACCGAATTGAACGTTATGTTGTTGCCCGTTTAGGGACATAATACATTCTTTTGCTTTATATGCATACATTAATACTAGTTATATAGCAATACCCATTATGGATGGCCATAAATAATGAGATTGCTATGAAAAATACTATAAACAAGTGCCTTAGTAATGGGCTTTTAATGGAATCCAGCCCTATTGCTACAAGTATAGGGATAAAAAAGATCCAGTGTCCGCAGAAGAGTTGTAATTCATTGTTCCCATACCCACACACAAAATGAATGATGATATTATACAAGAAGAATGACGCACATATTTTACAAATAGTAGTCTTATATTTTAATAAGCCTCCCCATAATAAAGCAAATACGAGAATAAACAAAATAATCAAATTGTATATCACAAAAGGATAATCAGGTAATACTTCTGCATTTTGTGTAAGGACTACTTGATCCGTATAATGAAACATAAAAGGTTCTGCAAAATAATGTCTCCACGTGACATCTAGTAGGTTGGTATCACTATGAACGAATTTGTATGTGTCATTTAATATTGCATCTTTCAGAGGTATATGCTTTAACACAATCCTATATGCAAGGCCTATGAAAGTAAGTCCAAATAAGGGAATAAACAAAATGGAAGATTTTATCGTTGCGATAATAGATTTTTTAAGTGTCCCTGCATTCTCCCAGAATTTAATTATAAAAAAATAGATACAGTTTGTTATAGTTGATCCTGTTAAAATGGCAAATATGATGTTGTCCGATACAATATTTGATTTCTTTTTCAATGCCAATAGTATCATAAGAAGACAAAAAGTAATTGTATATACATATGTTTCTGCTTGCCCTGATAGGAGTATGATGTGGGCAAAGGTTGAGTATAATAAAATAGAAACAATGCTACTATTTTGGTCAATTTTTAGTTCCTTACATATCTTATATATTAATAGGTTGCTAAATGAAAAGAGGATTGATGAGAAAATGGCAAAAAGAGCAACATGAAGATTGTTGGGTAAGAAATAATCTATTATTAATAGTGGATAATTGATTATAACAAAAATCGGATGCCTTAGATTCCATGAAAGAATTTTGTTCAACATCAACTTGGGATTATCTGCTCCAATATAAAAGATGCTGTCATATCCCATTAATTCTTTCATATCTGAAAAATCAACATTTAACGCAAAATACAAAGAGAAACACTGGAACCATATAAATGATACTACAAAGATGATTATTTCACATCTGTTATGTGGAATAACTATTTCGTATGTCTCTTTAACTGCTTCTTTTATATGTTGAAACTGAAACAACTTCATTTTGAGTAATGCTTAGATGAAAAATCCTTATAGGTAAATAATAGCGAAGAATGACGCAATCCATCCAAGAATACACAATTGGATAAAGTGGTCATGATAAATCGTTTTTGTTGGGCTACCGCTATCACCATAAACAATTGTCTTTTGCATGTATCGAAATAGTCCAACTAAAACCCAGCCAGAAGTTAGGTATAGGTATTCTGACCCCATTCTTTCAATAACTTCTTCAGACATAGTATACATGATATAACATACCATCGTTATAGCCGATACAATCGCAATGGCCTCATTTATGAATTCCTTGTTATATCCAGTAATGCTCACCCTTGGCTTATTACATGTTTGCTCATATACTGAAAAGTCATCTCTCCTTTTTGCTAACGCAAGGAACAAAGCAAGCAAGAATGTCATGAGAACTAGCCATTGTGAAATCCATATATTTGCTGCCAAACCACCAATAAGGACTCTCATGACAAAACCGATAGCGATTATAGACACATCAATAATTGCATATTGCTTCAGTTTAATGCAATAAGCGATATTCATTAGCCAATATCCTCCTATTATATAGAATAAGTACTTCATATTAGGAGACTTTACAAATAGAAGGGCGGCAAAAGCAAGTAGAAAGCACAACACCATCATTGTGTAAGCACCTTTAATAGAAACGGCCCCAGAGGCTATAGGCCGGTTACATTTCTTGGGATGTTGGCGATCTGCCTCAACGTCTCGTAAATCATTATAGCAATATATCGAACTGGATATAAAGCAAAACGCAATAAAAACTAAAGATGTTGGTATTATGTATTTTGTCTCCAGTATGTGATTGCTGAAGAATATCGCAGCAAAGACAAAAGTGTTCTTAAGCCATTGCTGCGGGCGGAGAAGTTGTATATATTGTATCATTTCTATGCAAAGATAGATAATTTCTTTTAAATAAACAAACAAAAACGATAAAAATCTTCCATATTGTTAATAGATATGTCTTTTTAGCTAAATTCTTCTTGTTGGATGAATCTAATTTGAATAAATTTGTTACCTTTGCATCAATAATGGCAACTCAACGAATAGAATACATCGATGCGATGCGAGGATTCACAATGATTCTCGTGGTCTATTCGCATATTTGCCATTTCTGCCTAGGTGATTCTTTGTTGGGTTTTAATGCCACTTTTTTCCTTTTCCGCTTGCCATGTTTCTTTATGCTGAGCGGGTGGCTTTTTCAGCCTGTTGCCCAGCGCCCGTTTGTGGCAAATGTTCGTCATAAGTTCATGGTGCAGATTATACCAACGTTTATTTTCCTGCTGTTATTGGCACCTCCACCAGAGTTCTTCCACCAGTTGGGAGCGTTAAAGGGAGGCTATTGGTTTACGTTTGTACTCTTTGAGTTCTTTATCCTCTACATGCTGATTGTACGAGTGAGTAAGAGGTGGAGTTCCTTATTGGCGTTAACAATTGCTGTCGCCTCTTTTATCTATGCCAGATATTACAGCTCTATTCAGATCTCAGCTATTGGCATCTTATCATGGGTAATTGATGTGCTTGGTTTCTTGAGTGTTGCCTTGTGGCGGTTTTTCTTGTTCTTCTATATTGGCGCTTGGATGAGGCGCCATTTCGATGCTTTCATTAAGTGGACCAATAGGCTTGCAGTCATCATCATGATAATAGTTGTCTTTTTCATCATATCATCTACGCCTCATATTGATAATCTATGTTACGAGATCATCAGGTTCTATGTTGGCGGTATCACAGGCATGTGGATGGTGTTTACATGTTTTCGGCATGGCATTTCTTGGCTGGAGAAACTGCATCTGTCTAAACCCTTGCATTATGTTGGAACTCGAACGCTGGATATCTATCTTTTGCACTATTTTTTTCTCCCACGTTTCCTGATGCCGTATGCAGATCAGTTGCGAACATATAATAGTCAGTTTATAGAATTATTAGTGGTTATGGCGATTTCACTTATTGTATTGACGATTACTTTATTGACAAGTTTCATCATTCGTCTCAGCCCTTTCCTTGGTTATTATCTTTTTGGAGTTAAATATCAATCATATGAAAAAAGTCATCGTAGAAAAGTATAGGTTGTTGTCATTTGATTTAATCAAGTTATTGGCCATTTTTTTTGTAATTTGGGGGCATAGTATATCTGGTTTCCTTTCAACAGATAGCAGTGATAATGCTGTTTTTCGAATTCTCAATTCTTTTCATGTCGCTTTATTTATGATGATATCTGGTTTTTTTTCCGTTTCGTCAATGAAGCTTGATGCCTTTCATTTCGTATTTAAAAAATTTAAACAGTTGATATATCCTTGTTTTTTATGGGGATTGCTATTATTAATATGTTTATATATAATTCATCTTGATAATCATATTTTAAAGTTTAGTTTAAAAGAAATATTGACAGATCTGTATTGGTATTCAGATTTCTGGTTTTTAAAAAGTTGCTTTATATGCTACTGCCTTTTATATTTAGGAATACATTCAGGGCTAAGAAATACATATTGTTTTTTTCTTACAATACTTATGAGTCAATTAATCCCTCCTTTCCAAGTCTCTTTTATGTATCCTTGTTTTATAATTGGCTTTGAAATTAAACAGAATAGCAAATTTCTTGAATTTGTTAAATTTTATACTCCATATATTTGGTGTTGTTTCATTATTATGCTTATTTTCTGGGATAAGACGGCATGGGGTAATAGTCATGGATTTTCATTTGATTTCTTTTTGTCTGGAGTCAATAATTTTCTAAATGTACTGTTCTTTAGGCTTTATCGTCTATTTATAGGTGTTATGGGCGCCTTGTCTTTTATGGGTCTTGCAATTAATATCTCAAATACAAAATTGCATGATAAGTATGTGGCTAATATTTGTCTTTGGGGTAGTTATACATTAGAAATATATATATTACAAGCGATAGTTTTTGAAAGGTTATTATTCAATTTTGTTAAATTTGATATGATGAATATCTATATTTTTAATTTTGTCTTTTCGCCTACTATATCATTCATAATCCTTCTTGTTTGTATTTTTATTCTTGAAGTTTTGAAAAAATCAAAAGGAATGATGTTATTCCTTTTTGGTAGAAATTAATAATAATGTTGCATTTTTTTGTGTCAGGCGACGCATATGTGTAACTTCGTACAGATCTTATATTTCATCATGCTAGCGCATTATATACATACAATTACTGTCATGCATCACGCCTTTACCCAGTCTATCCAATTGATCCTTTGCATCTTATCTGGTTTTTGATAGTCCCCATTGATAGATCTTCTCTATCGTGGGGATGGCGACATCTTGCTCATGGGCAGTTTCTACGATAAAACGCATGCCATAGGGGAAATCCTCTGTGAAATACCGGCTTGAAAAATCTGGGATCCACCCGCCTTCAATCTCTTTCATGGGAGATGGAATGCCCTGAAAAGCCTTAATATCATGCAACTTCTGTGTCAAGGAAGCGGTATCAGTGCTCTCGTAATAGTCAAGAATGGTTGGGATGCAACCTGATTTCAAACCTAATGCCTTAAGCAGTTGTTGGAATTCATCGTCCATTTGAATGAGGAGCGTAGAGGCTTCCATTGTCCATTCTGCATAGAACTGAGGATTTCTGGGATAGACGATGCCAGGCTGCCAGTCCATCCACATCGTATATAGTCGGGCAGGATGGAGGAGGGGGTTGCTGTTGGAGAGGCTCACCTCATAATAACTGTCTGCTATAGAAACGGGTTTTTCGAAGAGTCTTTCTAATTCTGCCCTGATAGGTTCTTTATCCGATGTGTTTTCTATCGCTACATGGAGCGTCTCTTTATAACCTTTCAACTCGGCCTTTTTCCCATAGTCGATAATCCGTGAGATGAATGGTACTCGCTGGAATCCAAAGAGCGGAATGTCTGATGGTAATAATTTGATGGCCTCAAAGAAAAAACCCGTGCTTGATACAACTGAGCCAATTATCGCCTCCTTTGAAAGATATGTTTTGATTTCCAGAAGTTCGTCGTGAATTGCATATCCTGGTAGGCAGACTAAAACCATCTCTGCCTGTGGGATTACCTCTTTGGGATTAGAACTAATCAGAGTTAGCTTTCCAGTGAAGGTACCATCGGGGGCCACAATCTCGATTTTAGAGTTCCAACGCTCAGGTCTCGTCGTCAGGATCGATACCTGATGACCTCTATTTGCCAGAAATCCAGCACAGACATGTCCGAGGTTGCCACCACCACAAATGCAAATCTTCATCCGCTTATTTCTTGAATAGTCTCAAACCTTCCACCAACCTCGTGTTGTCCTCGTGGTTCCTGATGGCGATGCGCATATACTGTTTGCCATCAAGGCCCGGCTTATTGCTGCAGTCTCGGGTCAGAATGTTATGGCGCTTCAACATATAAAGCACAACTTCATTGGCTGTATAGGGTGGCAAGACCTCACAAAGGAAATAGTTGGCCTGCGATGGCATCACCCGCAGATAACTGACGGTCTTCAGTTGTTTTTCAAAGTCAGTCCGCTCTGCAACAAACTTTCCACAGGCTGTCTTATAATCCTTCTCGTATTTGTTGTAGATCTGCATAAAGAACTCTGCGAACGAGTTGAGATTCCAGATAGATACCTCTTTCTTCATTTTTGCAATCAGTTGCTTATTGGCTGAGGCGAGAATGC
>JAEEGH010007131.1_pt1 | contig 27030 bp, 19 predicted proteins | sample 9134181 | NCBI WGS metagenome assembly JAEEGH01 (sample SAMN16246544, study PRJNA631951) | gut metagenome | biome: gut microbiome; feature: rumen; material: DP-attached | host: Bos | place: Iran: Karaj | collected 2018-10 | reverse complement strand
TGTCGATGACCCTGTGGGCGACCTCCCCGCCGGCAAGTCCGAATGCATTCTGCAAAAGTACGAGAATCGAGCCCTTATCGTTTCGACTTCTGCCTGCGGTGTGCGCTGCCGCTTCTGCTTCAGACGCAACTACCCCTTCCAGGACACACAGAATATCGCGAGCGAAGTTTCGAACTGGCTAGATGTCCATACAAGCATCTGGGAAGTCATCCTCTCGGGCGGAGACCCGCTCACACTTGGACCGGGGCCGTTCCGAGACCTCGTAGAAGCGATTGCATTCCACCCGTCCGTGACGACACTCCGCATCCACACGCGGCTCCCGATTATGCGGCCAGACCTCGTGATGCAGCATTTTGAGCTCTTGCGCGAACTGCCGGCACGATTCAACTGCGTGCTCGTAGTGCATGTGAACCACCCCGACGAACTGGACGAAGAATCTGCCGCCGTTTTTGCGCAACTGAAATTCAACGGTTGGACGCTTTTGAACCAGAGCGTTCTTTTGAAAGACGTAAACGACGACGCTACAACTCTTGAAAACCTGAGCCGTAGGCTATTCGAGCAGGGCGTTCTCCCCTACTACTTGCACCAGCTCGACCATGCGAAAGGTGTCGCCCATTTTGAAGTCAGCGACGAACGTGCCCGCGAACTCATCGCGCAAATTCGCACCAAGCTCCCCGGCTATCTCGTGCCGAAACTTGTGCGCGAAATCGCCGGCGAAAAAAGCAAAACGCCGGTGTAATCACTAGAACCAGTAGCCGACGCCAAGCTGGATTTTGTGGAACAGGTAATGCGACCCGACAATGCTTTCGTCGATGTATTCGTTCTTTTCAACGGTCTCTTTTCCAGACTCATTGTCTAAGCGGCTACTTCCCCAAGAAATGGTGTAGCTACCGCAAGTTTTATCCACCGTCACAACATCGGTCAGTTGGAACGTTAAATGAGCATCGACAAACAGTCCAAAAGAAAATTCGTGTCCGATACCTACAGATAACCCCGCTCCAAAAAAGCGGTCATCATGGCACTTATCCGTGCGGATATTTTTGGGCAAATAGAACGAGCTCTTTCTCATAAGCAAAAAGTCAAAAACCGGGCCCGCCTCAAAATAAAGGATGTTCGGGATATGAGCTTGCGCCAACAGAGGAACTTCCAGATAAAGCAAATTGTCACTGTTGTAGCCAGACCAAAATCCGCCGCGTTCGCAATCGCATTCAAGCGACATTTCTTGATGTTCCGAAGCAAAATAGCGATAGTCGAGCCCTATTCCCGAATGCAAATAAAGCCATGGCAAGAATTTGTATTGGACATCAAACGAAAGCGTTGCGCCGTACCCGACACCATCCGCATAAACGCCCCAAGGAGCATCGGTAAAATCATTCACCCTATTCAAATTCAAGTGAGTTCCAAAACGCAGTGGCTTTTCCGGCATTTTCGCAACCGCACCAATCGTCGGTTCCGCAGCACACACAAGCATCGGCAAGCTGGCCAACACCGCAAGCACTTTTGCAACTTTTTTCAACATGTTTCCTCCTAACACAGATAATTGTTACTTTCTTTCGCGACTGAGAATTCCATTGATGCAATCCTCGAATTCAGCATCATTACGCTTTCTAATCCCATACACTCCCGATTCCATTTCGTTTAGATTGGCTGCATTTTCTTCACGGCACTGTTCTTGCGTAATATCAGGAATTTCGCGACTAAAACCATTGCAAACAACATTACCCGATGTCAAAGTCACAGACACGCTGTCCATTATTTTCGCATAATTCAATTTCAAATCAAAAACATGTCCATCATAATTAAATCTCATACTCCTATTCGTTTTTTCTTGAATTGCAATTTCATATTTTTCAGCTAAAGATTCAACATTCCGACCTTCATAAAATGGGGTTTCAATCTGAATGGAGTTTTGATTGTCCAAGAACATGAATAATTCTTCGACAAAAACGGAATTCATGTAATCATAGTCTGAAAGATCTGCAATACGGTATTCCATTTTACCATTATCTATTTTGACAAAATAATCATAGGCATCATTTTGGCAACCGATTTCACCACTTGCAACAATTTTTCTGCATGGCAAAAGTTTCCAAATTCCATCAAGCTTTCCAGACGTTCCACCAACAAAGAACATTGTCGTAGCCGATACAGAATCCCCGGTACCATCTCGATAGAGTAAAGTTGGTTGCGTAAACATCAAAGTGTCACCACGAAAACCATAGGCATACTTATTCGTATCACTGTCATAAAAATCCGAATCATACATAAACGATTCACCTTTCTTGACGCATCCCCCAAATTTTTCACCGACAAGTGTTATCGAATCATGAACTTCATCAACAAACACTTTACCAGAAGCCATCACACGAGCAGCATCAAAAGCCTTTTGTACGTCGACATTTCCAGAGTCCGTACTTATAGATGTCTTTAAATCGTTTTCAAGAATCCCCTTGACGCATTTTTCAAATTCAGGACGATTGTCCTTTTTATATTGCGGCGCATACGCACCTGAATCCGAATCTATTGCGTAAAATTCCATATAAGGTGCATTTTCTTCGCTGCATAATTCAGGCGGGACGTTTTTCTTCTTGCTGTAATTGCCAACGCATGTCGTTCCATTAGACGAAAGCGTCACAGCCACACTATCGTTATAGCGGACAAAATCCAATTTCAAGTCAAACGAGCGACCTTCATGTGTAAACTTCATGCTCTTATTCGTTTTTTCTTGAACTGTAATCCCATATTTCTCGGGACTATTGTTGTTAGTACGTGAATAGAAAACATCTTCGATCACAAGGGAGCTTTTATTGCTCAAGAATCGGAATACTTGACCTACAAAATCCGAGTTCATATAATCATAGTTTGGCACATCACCAGCACGGAATTCTACGTTGTCTCCATCGATTTTAATAAACTTTTCATAAGCATCGTTATTACAGTAACGAACTCCATCGAGATAAAAGCACGGTTGCGAACGCCAAGTGCCATCCAACACGCCAGAGGTTCCGCCAACGAACTGAACCGTCTCAAGCTCTTTTGTATTTTTATCTTCGTAAATAGAAGAAAGCTGTAAAGTATCATTACGGAAATTATAGGCCAAGCGACTTGTATCTGCAGAATAATAGTCTGGATTATAGAAAATCGTTCCATTACGCTTCAAGCAGCCCCCGAAAACTTCAGTTACAAATGTTACAGAATCCTTAGATTCATCAACATGTGCCTTGCCCATTCCCGTCACACGAGCAGAAGCAAAAGCCGTTTGCACATCAACGGCATCGCCTTCATCAAAAGATGTATTTCCATCTTCAGTAAAGCCTGAACATCCTGTCAACAACGCGGAGCTTGCGAGAATCGCAGAGATCGCGAAAAACGTCGCGCAAGCAAAGTTCATGGCAAGTAAATTTTGCATCAGATTATTCTTTTTCATTTTTTTCTCCAACTTGTTTGCTCAATGGAAAGAGCTGTAAATTCATTCGATAAACGCGGTCGTAACTTTTCACGTTCGATACAATCTCCGCCACTTTTTTTCGGAATGCGTCAAGTTCTGCGGCAAGACGCTCATACGCTTCGCGGTCAAGCCCCATCGTCATTCCAGAGATGTGGCGATATTCTCGCGTGTAACGTTCTAGGGATTCAGCAGCCAAATGCGCATATTGCTTTTGCATATTGACGACTGTCGCCGAGATAACTTCACGGGTACTTGAAACGCCTTCGCTAGTTTGCACATAATTTCCGCATTCGTCCTTTTTCAAAAGCCCAAGCGATTCCTGCAAGTCCAAGGATTCACGAGCTTCGGCCGCAGAAATGGCAGGAACAAGCGTGTGCCCCATTTCGAGCGGAGAGGCCCCCTTCATAATCGGGGCAAGTTCCCGAAGTGCCGGGTTTGCCCACGACGAGAAATAATCAAAAGACTTGGCTTCTAGAAATTCTACGCGGTTTTCGCTTGCGATTTTCATCATCCGTTCAAACGAAGTGCGACGAACATCGGGCTGTTGCGAATCGCAAAACGAAACCATCGCACGAAAATATTCCGCCTGTGCACCAGACAGATTCATTGCCGACAAAACTTTTTCAACGCCCACTTTCGAGAGTCGCGTTTTGCCATCGCAAACAAGCTTCAAAAATCCCGATGAAGAGAACCCTGCAAGTTTTGCAAACTCACGCCACGTAAATGCGGAACACTTTTTACGGCTCTCGTAAAAATCACGCACATACTCGCGGTAATCTCTATATTCAAAAATCGTTTTCATATTTCGTCTTATCTATATACAAAGATAAAACATTCCTGCAAAAAAGCAACCAATATGAAACAGAATTTTGCAAATTATTTAAATTTCATGAATTTTTATTCAAATTTTTAAATTTTTTCTTTCACACATGAAACACAACGTTTCATACAAGCCCACTAGTAGCAAAAATGCAAACGCGATGGATTAATACGAAAGAACTGAATCGATAAATTTCTTTTCGAGAAAAACGTCAAAATCCGCCGGATTCATGACGCTCAAATTCGAATTTTTACAATAAACCAGACAATTGCCGTTGGATCCGCCCATCCAGTCCATTTCCTTGAACATGAGCGTCATCTTATCATCAATAGCGTAATCAATAATGTCGTATTCGGAAGCATCCTTGCCTTCTTCATTTTTAGAATACGGATGGAAAAGCACCGCATTGTACTTGGGTTTAAATTTATCGACAAACGCATTTTCCGCTTTCAGCGAAAGCGTTTCAATGGATGGAAGTTTCGTTTCGTTCAACGGTGCAAGAAATTCGTTTATCGAAGTCGCATTCCCCACTAAAAGGCTATTATCCCTTTCATCAACGTCAAAGAACAATAGAACAATGTCATCCCGGACATCTTCGTATTCTTCGATTTCAGATTCAAGAATTTCGAGAAACGATTCACGATCTTTATGTTTTTTCAAAGAATATTCATGGACAACTTTTCCGATGTACATGATTTCGTAATCCCAAAAGAATTTTTTTGCCTTATCAAAATTCGGGATACGGAGGAGTTTATTCGAATAAAGGTACAAAAGTTTTTCAGGAGTAAGCCAACCTGCAAAAGAATTTTCATTTAAATGCTTTTTCAATTCTTTTTCATTTGCTTTTTCTAATACTTTTTTTTCAACCTCGTAGAAACAGATTCCGCGAGCACTTGCAACATTGCCATTCTTAACAATTATGTTATTTTCAATATCAAAAACAAGTTTTTTATTATCTTTCGTTTTAAAGAAATCTTGATTTGTGGGAATAGAAATACTCGTATGACCGCACATATTCACGAGATCAAGATTTATTTTTTCATTAGCAACATTAATATTGCTAAAATGGATTCGAGGCTTTTTAGCAATCATGTACGCATGAGCATTCCTTATCGCTCTATGAATATCGTCATCATTCTTAGCCCACGCAATATCGGATAAAGATAGCGGGCTACACGCCAATCTCAAAACTGTCGAAAGTACTTTCATACCACACTCGCTAAAATCCATACACCATGTCAAACATAAAACTTTTTTAAAATTTTCTGTAGCTCCAAAAACAGCAAATAATTGCTTTATATTTCTTATGATTTGATGACGTTTTACAAAACATGGCGAAACAACAGTTTCGCCATTTGCTTTTTTACAGAATTTGAAAACATCTATTTTTGAATGTTTTTAGCAATGTCTGTTGCCATATTTGCAGACATCATTCATCAACGTTCTTGACGCAACGAATCGCGTTATAAGTGCTCTTGTAAACTTCCTTTTTTTCCATCACTTCGCCATAAACAACGTGCGACTCGTCCAAGACATAGACATAAGCCCTGAGATTCCTGAAAGACTTATTGGTTTCAAAAACAGGATCGGCGGTCCACAAGTAAGCGGTTTCATTGACAACAGAATTGTGGTTAGCTCCGATAGCCTCGTCTTTTTCGTCATAACGGCCAGCAGCGACCAACGAGAATCCATATTCATCATCGCCAGGATTACTCCAACCCACTTTAGCCTTCAGCGCATGGACTTTGTCCCAGCCGCCAATGGCGTTTAACAGTTCTTCAAATTCGAGAATAATCGGCAAATGCCAGCCTTCTGGGCAAATACCGCGAACCGGTTCCTGGTTAAAATGCTTATCCAAGAACGAATAATCAAAAGAACCGGAATCCATGGCGGCGGCCCAAGAATAAAGCATACCATACGTTTTCTTCAATTCCGCATCATCGGTTTCCACCGACGCGGAACATCCCTTGAGTACCGGAGTCTTGACGGAATCCGCATAATTGAGATTTTCGGCCATCCAAGTTTGCTTGCCAATCGTTACGGTTTTATACACCTGTCCATCGCGAGCATCTGTAAATTCGCCTTTTTTCACAGACGAAGGTTCCACCGGTCCGTGAATGTGTTCATAATTTTCCACACAACGTACAGACAATCCATGACTTTTTGATTCATAGTCAACATCACTACGCGAGCCATAAACGGAACAATAAGCCATCGCCGTTGAATCGCTATCTTCATGCGTAGTCCAAAAAAAGGCATTTTTCGTACTCAGCCCTTTTTCCCCATTGCTATACTGATAATACATGCCTGACGGAAGAAGCGTAAAGCCGTAAATGTTCACGTCAATAGAATCCGACCAAGAAAAGAAGCGACCACTTCTGAAAAGATTATGTCCATATTTATAAAATAAACTAGCTTCTTCATTTTCGAGAACGTGCCAGCCTTCAGGACAAATTCCTTTAAAGTTATCAGTAATTTTACATGTTTTTCCATAACCGCAACCGGATTTTACGGAATCCATGGCGGCAGCAAACGTGTAAAGACGCCCGTACAAATCACAGTTTTCCTGAGCACACCAAGTATTGGCGGTATCACCCAAATCGTAATTCAAGTTCTCGGCCATAAAATTATACGGCCCCAGCTTGATGGTCTTATAAATCTTGTTGTCGCGGCTATCGACGAGTTCGCCATAGGTAAGCCCCGGATTGAGGTAATCCCACGCGGTCTCTACAGAACTGGAGCTTTCCAGACTGCTAGAACTCTCGACGCTGCTGGAATGAGCCGAACTGCTGGAACTTTGCTCGCGAGACGATGATAAAGCTTCGCTGCAAGAACTTTCAGCAACGGAGCTCGACGATATTTCTAGCGGAGGCATCGACGTGCTTTCTTCACCGCAAGCGATTACAATAAAGGAGATAGATAAAATGCCCGTACTCAAAATACGGGCAAAAAACTTATGGAAGAAATTTTTATTCATACAACAAATTACTTCAAAGTATCAATTAAAGAACGCCTTTGCTGCTAGGCACACCCTTCACGTTACGCGAAGGAGCGACAGCCATAGCGACAGCACGGGCAAACGCCTTGAAAATGGATTCCAGACAGTGATGGTTATCGTTGCCATAAAACAGTTCCACATGCAAATTCATGCGGGCGTTTTCGCAAAGGCTTTTGAAGAAATGCTCGAACATGCTCGCTTCGATTCCGCCTGCGGTCGCCGCCGGGAGTTTTACATTCCAGACAAAACCGATGCGGTTGCTGAAATCGATGCACACGCGGCTCAAAGCTTCGTCCATGGGAACAAAGTAAAAACCATAGCGTTCAATACCTTTTTTATCGCCAAGGCATTCCACAAGAGCTTGACCCAGCACAATCGCGATATCTTCCATGCTGTGGTGCATATCGACTTCGGTGTCGCCCTTGCATGTCAAATCCAGATGGAAACCTCCATGGACTTGGAACAAATTCAGCATGTGGTCCAAAAAGCCAGACCCTGAACTGATTTTTCCTCTAGAACAATCGTCCAAGTTCAAAAAAAGTTCAATGTCGGTTTCGCCAGTCTTGCGAGAAATCTTAGAAGAACGCATATTCAAAAACCCTTAAAAACTTATTGAAGAACGCGACCGTCAAAGACGCTAAAGCGGACCACACGGCCAAACTTCGGAGTCGGAATCGGAGTTTCCACGCCATTCAAGTACATCTTGCCAATCGCACGCGGTTCGCCAATGACGATATAAAGCGTTCCGCTTGCCGTATAGACGAGCTTGTTATCGACAGTTGCAATGTTTGCTTCTTTCACAAAATCGTCGTCATCCTCGTCACGCTTGATGCCGACCCAGGAACGCGTTTCGCCAGAACCGACGAGTTCAATTTTCGTGCGTCCATTATCCGAAACCGGCCCCGTCGGAGCCTTCACCGTATCTTTCTTGGAAGAAGCGGAAATGAAAATCGTTGCAGAAGCCGGGAGATTCTCGGACTTTTTCATCGCATTATCGACAATAGCCTGCGTGACCTTTTCATTTTTTTCGTCCTTGATGGAATCGACGGGAACCGCTTCGGCACCTTCCGGCATGTCCTGATTCATTTCAGGCGGCTCTTCAGAAGCGACCGCCGCCGGTGGATTGGCGTTTGCATCAGATGCATCTTCGTTAATGGTCACAAAATGAAGCCCGACAAAAAGCAACACTGCAATAAGAAGAATCGCTATAGGCACAGCCTTGCTGCGCGGTTTCTTCTCGTCTTCTGTCATCGGGGCAATGTTCTGCATAAGCGGTTCTGCATCATGCTCTGCATAACTAGAGCCGGCTTCTGCGGCATACGCCTTGAGCACGGCCTTGACATCCAGTCCAAGTTTTCCGCTTATGGAATTCAAATAACTACGGACGTAAGCTTCCACCGGAAAAGCTTTCCAGTTGCTAGCTTCGATATTAAGAAGAATCCTCGTCGGAATCTTTGTACGTTCCGAAAGATCTTCAACAGAAAGCCCTTGAGATTCACGAACCCTGACAAGGTATTCACCAAGGCGTTCGTTAGGATTTTTTTCGTCCATTTGCGACATTACCTATACCCTAATTTTTAACCCATCCAGCATTTCCAGCGTACGTGCAACAGGCAATCCAACCACGTTGTAGTAGCAACCGTTGATGGACTTGATCAAGCGTGCGCCATTCGTCTGAATGCCATACGCACCGGCCTTATCCATCGAGTCCTTAGAATTTACATAATCTTTAAGCTCTTGTAAGGAACAATTTCTAAAAAAGACCTCTGTTTTCTCCTCTGACGAACAAAGGACTTCCCCATTTCGAGCAACCGCGACTCCAGTAATGACAAAATGGCTCCGATTATTCAGTTTGTTCAGCATATTGAGGGCGTCGTCTTCTGATTTTGGCTTGCCAAGCGGAACGTTATCCAAAAAGACAAGCGTATCAAAACCAAGCACGTAAGCATCCCGTTCCAAGCGGGATACAGACAAAGCTTTAATGCAGGCGTTTTCACGTGGATAATCAAGCGGATTGGAGCTTGTCGGCTTTTCGTCTTCATTTGAGACGACCACACGGAAGTTGACTCCCAGCTGTTTCAGTATTTCAGAACGGCGCGGCGAACCGCTAGCAAGAATTAGTTCGTTAGTCATTGGTTGTTGGGTTTCAGGGGTTAGGTTTTAGGTATAAGGTTTGAGGTCGGGCCTTCGGCCCTTTGAGGGGTTAGGTTTTAGGGATTAGGTTTGAGGGCGCTTCGCTTTGAGGTTGGCACATCATGCTTTTTGGAAACGTCATCCTGGAGCTAGGCGTAGCCGACGCGATAGGATCCATAATGGTCTGTGAAGCAATCCATGAATAACGCATGGATCCCTCCCCAATCCCCTTCGGCGCCTGGGTCGAGAATGACTACCTGCTCATACCTCATTGCTCTTAGCTTTGGATCCTATCGGTCACAAGTTCCCTCCAGGATGACAGAATACACATTACACATTACACATTACACATTACACATTACACATTACACATTACACACTGCTCACTCCTCACCGCTCTAATCATAGTACTTCGTATCGGTGCTGCCCGCGTTCAGCTTGATGTCTGGCAAGTCTCGCACATACACCGAGAAGCTCCAACCGGCGGCAGGGCCCGTAGGCGTCCACGAGAAATCAAGCTGCCAGCAATGCAGCACACGCCTGAACGTGAACTCATGCGAAACGAAGCGGCCTTCGTTGTAATCGTAACGCGTACTGTACGAAACATCCCAGTTGACGGTCGGCTGGAACGATGCCGATATTCCCGTCGAATGGTTGATGTTATCCTTGAACAAATTCTTAGCGACACGCGTACTGCTGAACGAATAGCGGTAATCCAAGCTCAAGGACCACTTCAGCATTTCGTACTTTTCCATCTGCGACGGAAGCCCGCCGTTAAACTCGCCACTCCAGTGAAAACTCTTCGAAAGCTCATAACCCCAATACGTGAGTTCCGGGAACCGAACCTTGTTCGGATTCGACTCGTACTTGTGATAGAAGCTGTGACGCGTATTGATGGTAAACATGTAGTCCTGCAAAATTTGGAAACCGAACGACGAAGAAATATCGGAGAAATTCAGCGAGTCCGCCGCAAAGTTGTACGAAAAGCTATGCCTCGTCGTGAGCAAACGACGCGTACCATACTGGTCTTCGACCATCTTCGCTTTCTTCGTCGAATCGCCGCGGGTAGTATCGACACGGCCCGCCACCTTGAGGTACTTGATGTCAAAGTCGTTGTTCAAGCTGAACCCAATCGTCTGCTGCTTTTGCTGGTACGTCGATTGCCCCAAGAGCGGGTGCGGAGCAAACGTCTTGACGGTATCAATTTCGGGTGCGTACGTGTAAGAAACGCTCGGAGAAAGCACATGACGAATCCCCGTGAACCTTCCAATTTCGGGAACCCAGATACCGTAAAGTTTCGTGTCGGCAGTCAAGCTGTAGCTGTGATTGTAAGCAACATCGCCAAACGTTCCTTCGCTCGGGTTAAAACTCATGTAACGTTTTCTTTTGTACAAAGAATCGTTCGGATTGCGCCAAGACGTTCCCGTCCAATACCCCGAGAAAGTCGCTCGCGGCGTGATGTTGATTACGTTAAAAAGACGGCCCGAATAATCCAACGTGTATGTTCCCGAATATCCTACGTAATGCGCAGTCGTGTCTTCGTCCAACGTTTCGTCCTTGTCGCGACGCATGTAGTAGTTAAAGCGGTTCGTAAAACTGTAGTTGAACTTTTCGAGGAACGACTGGAACGAGCCGTCTTCTGCGGCGACCTCGCCCTCTTCCAGTTCAAAGTTGAACAGGTTTCCGCTCATGCGGTACTGGATATCCGGCAAATTGCGTTCGAGCATGCCTGTCGTGAGGTTATGGCTCTGCGAGACCTTGACCGTCAAGCTCTTGTTGTTGCCGAACTTTCCTGAATATGCAAGCGAAGCATTCGCCTGCTGGTTCAAAATCGTACTAGCCTCTAGCGAGTTGTTCTTACGCACATTTTTACTGCTGACAAAAGAACCTTGACCGCTCAATGTATGCTTTGCATCGGGAGTCAAATTCTGGTTATGCATAAACGAAATGTCATAACCGCTGTTGCTAAAATCAAATTCCTGCAAATAACTCGTATATCTCAAGTAGCCGTCTAGCAGGTAACGTTTTCTGTAGCGGATTTCTCCAGACAACGTTGAGCGTTCAAAACGAGCTTCGTCGCCTTCGATAATGTCGCCCGAAATCGTCGCATCCCAGTAGTCGTTCGCGGCATAGTAAAAACCGATATTTCGCAAATAAAAGCCCTGCTTCTGGTCGCCACCGAACTTAGGCGTCAAAAGGCCCGACTTGCGACCGCTCTTGAGAGGCGCCACGATCATCGGGAGAACCGCCACCGGCACATCTGCAATGTTCAGCACCACCGGGCGAGCCGTAATCGTCTCCTTGGGCTTCACCACCATGCGTCGTCCGTAAAAGTAGAAGTGCTGGTGCGTCGTATCGTTACACGTACTGAAATCGCCACGGGCAATCTGGATTCGCGTATCGGGCAAACGCCGGACTTCCATGCCGTTCAACTGCTGGTTGTCCTGGAACGTCGTTGCGTAATACACCTCGCCTATTTTCGACTTGAGGTTGTACTTGAGACGCATCCCCGAAAGCGAGGGGTTCTTCGTTTCGCGGAGTACGGGATTTCCGCTAGCCGCCAAAATCTGATTTTTCTGGTCCATCCAAATCGTGTCGGATTCCAGCGTCGCAGTGCGATACTTCAGCTGTGCAGAATTGTTCAAGTTGAAGGTCGATGTTTCCACATCATACACCAAATCGACCGCCCGGTATTCAATCGTATCCACGCCCGTCGTGTCGTTCATCCAATCGACTTCCGTCGTGTCTTCCACAGGCTGTTCGCGTTCTTCAAGTTCAAAGCGAGTCATCTCCTCGCCATAAGAGCAAGGAGCAAAGACCGCAGCAACCAAAAAAGCAAAAACGGCCCACAAACAACGATGGGTTGCGGATAAAATCACGGTGCAACAAAATAGAAAAAAAAAGAACGCTCCGTAAGGGGAACGTTCTTTAAGCTTGAGAGAATCCGCTCAGCTGCAAGGCTTGCAAAGAGAGCGATTCACAAAGGCGTGTATTACTTCAGCACGGCGTTTGCACCGCTAATGCTGCCATTGTGGTCAATGGAAATAACGTAGCGGCCAGACGGAATCTGGGAGCCGTCCCAAGAAAGCGTATTGACGCCAGCCTTAGCATCGTCGAGGTTGAGCTTAGCCACCTGTTCGCCATCAGCATTCAAGATGGTAACGGTTGCACGGCCCGGAGACTTGAGCGTAAACCAAACCGACTTGCGGTTGAAGAGGCGGAGGCTTGCGTCGCCAGTGCGGACAGCGGTCGGCTTCGAAATCTTCGGAGCAGTCTTAGCCTTTTCCACATAAATTCCGTTGACGTTTGCAGACGAAACAGCCACATCCTTCTTGATGAGGGTACCGAAGTTGAGAACAGCGACCAACTGTTTTTCGTTTTCGGCGGCACTGGCAAACGTTTCAAGTTCCTGCACGTTCACGCGGTCCTTGTCGCCGTACCAGTTCTTGACAGCCTTGCCGTCCAAGTCCTTCACGGTAATCTGAGCACGACGGATAACAGTAGAATACGTTTCGCCATTGCTGATGTAAGAGATTTCAAGCGGCTTGTTGACCTGACCACGGAGTTTGGCCTTGGAAAATTCAATGTCCTGCCCCTTGAGGCTCACACCGTCAACAGCAGTGATAATGTCACCAGCCTGCAAATTGGTTTCGGCAGCCGGAGTACCCGGAATGACTTCGGCCACATGAACGCCGTCCTTCACCTGATAAATGGTGATGCCGACGCCACCAAAGGATTCGTCAGCCATAAGCGGAGCAGTCATCATTGCAGCAATCAAAGAAGCCTTAACAAAACTATTCATGATATTCTCCTTAAATTTTACCTATCATAATATATAATAAAAAAAATCATATTACAATGGTAAGGGGCGTCAAAAAAAGCCTTTTTTCAATCCATAAAAACCTTTTTCTTATATTTTTTTCATGCACAATCGACTTATCAGAACATTTTTCGCCATAACGGAATTTTTCCTTTTCGCCCAAGCCTCAGCAAGGATGCTCGCCCCCTTTGAAATTCCAGAATTTGACGACCCCATGCCCACCGAGGTTCATGCAAATCGCACCGCACGCCATTCACGCAGCACGGCAGCACCCACAGAATATGCCTTGGAAAAATATCCGTTCTCTAAAGACTACAAAGACGCATACCGCTACCGGACAAACGTCCCCAATGCACGAATCGTAGAATTCATAAACAACGTAGAAAACGACGCGCTTCGCATCAACAATCCAGCAAGATATCTGGACGCACTCTGCCGATTGATAAAATCTTCGACAAGAGACCCGTTTGAAAAAGTCAAAATGGTCTATGACGCAACGGCACTATTGCTCGATTACGATATAGAAGCTTTAAAATTACCATTCATCCCCGTTCAAACTTGGGAACAAATTCTAGTTTCGCGAAAGACCGTCTGCGAAGGATATGCCGACTTTTTCAAGAAAATATGCGACATGCTAAACATTCCCTGCGAAAAAGTTCCCGGTTTTGCCCAAGGCGGACTGCTCCCTTTAACCCCAACCAAAGACTTGACGGCAAACCACGCTTGGAATATTGTGCAAATTAACAATTTTTGGTATAACATAGACTGCACTTGGGGGTCAAGTTCAGCCGATGTGCTGACGCAAACGCAAAAAAAGAAATACTCTACGGATTGGCTATTCCTCAATGGCGATTACTTTAGATACACACATTTCCCGTCCGATTCCAGTTTCCAACTAGCAAGCCCCAAAATCAGCGAAGAAAAATTCAAGACGCTTCCGCGACTGGAGCCAAGCTTTTTCGACAGGCTCAAACTCATAACGCCATTAAAATCCGTCAACGACATCGAAAGCACGTTTAAAATAAAGTTGCAAAAGAAAGACGATACTAAAATTCAAATTTTATTCTACGATTACAACAGCGGATACGCCGTACAAAACAAGACATTGCAGAATCAAAAAGACGATACGCTTTCTGTCACGTTCAACGCACCGCAGGCCGGAACTTATTTAGGCACGGTCATGTACAATCTCGAAGGAAACGCCTACAGAGGCTGCGCTTACTTCTTTGTACAAGCTAAAAATTCAAACAATATTCAATACCCCGTTCCGCTGAAATCTTCAGCAAAAGACGTTGAAATCATTTCGCCACTCGTCGCACTGAAAGCAGATTCCTCATACGATTTCAAGGTCAAGGTTTCGAATAAAAAATACCTCATCATTTCTTGCAACGGCAAAATAACGCGAATGAAATCCGAAGGCAACGGAACATTTACGCAACGATTCACAATTCCGCACGATGCCAAAAGCATTACGATAAGCGCTTCTGACACCGAATACGGTCAGTACGAAGGTCTCGTGAAATACTTTATCGAGAATTAAAACGCACTGTCATCCCGCACTCCGTTGCGGGATCGGTTGTGGTTATGAAAAAGCCGACCCCGGCATTCCGCAACTAGTGTGGGACAGGCTCAAACCGGAGTGACAAAGTCATGAGATTCTTCGGCTTCGTTACACTACGCTCAGAATGACACTAGCCCTCACGGCTCATAGCCCATTTTTACCGCTCTTTCACGCAGCGGATAGTCATCAAATCGTCCGTATTTTTCTGATCCTTATAACAAGTCATGTCGTTGAATCCTATATGAAAGATCCAAACGTCATCTGGATTTTGTCGGTTAGAAGCCCAGTAATAAGCATTGCTCTTTCCACTTTTATCACTCGGATTTTTACTCGTTCCAAAAGACAAGAACGATGTTCCGTACGTATTGCATTCAAACCCGGAGCAAATGGAACCGATTTGAGACACTAGCTGTTGGTTATAGCAGTTTTGCAAATATATGGAAAGGCGATCATATCCTTTTTCTAATGAATTGACAACAGTCGAATCAGGCAATATCCAGCCAGCTGGGCAAGCTGTTTTAGCGGCCTCTTTCGAATAAAATCTACCGGCGATTTCACATCCTTCTTGAACAGGGACGCTTTGCGCTCCGGTTGAAACATACCTCAAGTTTTCGGCCATCCAGGTGTAGCCATTAAACTCGACGGTCCTGTACGTGTTGCCATCGCGTTCGTCCTTTAGCGTTCCATACTGGACATTCGGATTAAAGTAATATTCCTTCGGCAAATCGCAACTCCAATTTCTTGAATAATACCACTTGCCGTTATAACAAATGTAATCTTCACTCAAGCCATCTTTCCAGTCACGGATTCTCTTGCCCTCGGCATCGCAAGGAGCGTCGTAAAAATCGGCCCATGCATTTTGATGGCAAACATAAGTCATATTCGTATCAATGAGACCTTGGACGGATTTCCCTTCCGCATCGCAAGGTCTGTCGCCAACATCCGCTTCCCTTTGCGTTGCGGCATCCCAGCCCGTATCGCGGCAGATATAAAAGATTCTCCCCTTATAGTCCTTGGTTCCGCTATCCACTATTTTCCCGACACGGTCGCAAGGAACATTTGTCGTTGAAATTTCCATTTGATCCGCAATTTTCCACTTTGAATTCTTGCACAAGTAATACGTGCTGGTGTCTGTCGGGCTTTTCACGAGCTTGGCCGATTCGCCGCAAGCGAGGTCTTGCACTTCGTAGTCCATTTTCGTAGCGACATTCCAGCCATCGGCCTTGCAGATATAGTAACGTTCGCCTACAGTCGGACTCTCGATGACCTTCCCGACTTTATCGCAAGGGACATCCTTGGTATCTTCTTCAAAACTACTCAAAAACGTCCACCCGTTCACATTGCAAAAATACAATGTATCGCTGATGATGTTTTTTAAGCCGGCCCGCTGGACAGCACCAAACATTTTATCGTCGCAATAAGGCAGCCCTATGCATTTCCTATAGAGATTGCTGAATATGTAGGTAGGAGGCACCTCCTCGTAACCGGTCGCGGCACACCCACGTTGAGCAGCATTACTCGCCCATACACGAGCCCTTATATAAACTAAATCTGTCGTAGCTTGACCCCAACCTGGTGTTAAAGAAACATTCCATATACCGCAATATTCAGAACGGTCTAACGTTCCTTTTTCAGAAAAAGACTTGATAAAACTGGCGACAGCAACAGTGTCAAGAGAGAAAAAATAATTCAAAGCATGTTCTACGTTAGACCTCGTAAATCTGGCATTGCGTTCTTGCAGCGGATTTTCGCGGAACAACGTGTCCAATCCCAAAGCTGCAATAAGTTCTTCCTTTGCCTTTTTTTCGGCATCCGCCGCAGCGACTCCGTTTGAAACAAGTTTTGCAGTTCGTGCTTTGATAATCTGCGTATAAGGGAAAATCGCAAGAGACGAAGAATCCACTGAGAAACCAATTCCCATGCCTGTGATACCTCCTGCGGCACCTCCCGCAGCACCAGCACCTCCTGCAACGCCCCCGCCACATCCAAAGCTACTGGACATTTCCTCGTCTAAAAAGTCGAGATAATTTGAATTGGAAGGGACTTGTTTTTCGTTGCCGCTGGAAAGCACTAGCGTTCCAGAAGAACTGGACTTGGCGTTTTTTCCTGAGGAAGACGAGTGAACCGCAACACTCGACTTGCCACCTTCCGAAGCAAGCGAACTCGACGTGGGCGTTTTTCCCGTAGCAGAAGACTGCGCCGTAGCTGACAAAGGCACGTCCCCCGTCGAATTCGACAGTTCGACAACGCTCGAAGAACTCTCTTCCGCGAGAACGTCACTGGAACTACCTAAATCGCCGAAATCATCAAAATCGGCAATATTTTCTGATTCCGAGCATGCGATTAACGCCACTACAGACAACAGATACGCGATTTTTTTCATTTTTCCCCCTTCATTTTATTCCTTGATGCAACGGATTGGCAAATAAAGATATGACCCCGGAATGACATAAGATATGTAAGCATGATAAAAATACATATGCTTAATGTCTTTTGTACTGTAATCCCCATAAACCCAGTAATAGGTTTGGTGAATTAGGGACTCCTGCTTTGCAGATATTCTTGTATCATAACCCCCAAGTTCCAAAAAAGACGTTCCATAGACATTGCAGTCATAAAGGTTGCATCGAGAGCCAACCTCGGACATGAACTGAGCCAAGTACGAAGCTTTTTCGGAACCGGAAAGTTTTTGATACTCAGGAGTATAAAATGAATTGACATCTGTAGAATCAGGCAGTCTCCAGCCTGCAGGACACGCTGTTTCCGCAGCGTCCAAAGAATAGTACCGTCCCGCAATTTCGCACCCTTCTTCAACAGGAACGCTTTGCGTAGCATCCGGCGTTGCATACCTCAAATTCTCGGCCATCCATGTCCGGCCAAAAACATCGACGGTCTTATACGTCTCGCCATCGCGTTCATCCACGAGCGTTCCGTATTCGATATCCGGATTGAAATAATACTCCTTCGGGAAATCGCAACTCCAATTTCTTGAATTATACCATTTACCGCTGTAACAGAAGTAACGATTTCTGCTCAAGTTAGCCCGCACCCTCATGTTCTCCTCATCACAAGGCGCGTTGTAAAATTCTGTCCATGCTTTATTGTAGCATACATAAGACATAAGCGTATCGCGCTCGCCCTGAATTTTCTTGCCTTCCTCGTCGCAAACACGTTCCCCGATATCGACTTCCCTATAGGTTGCAGCATCCCAACCCGTATCGCGGCAGATATAATATCCAGAAGAAGCCCCCCTCTGTTCGTTTACGTCATAAAGGTAAAGGGCCAACGAATTTTCCTTGAATTTATTTTTTACCATTTTCCCGATATTGTCTCGGTTACAAGGAACGCCAAATGTCGATACTTCCAAGTGGTTTGCAATTTTCCATTTCGAATCTTTGCACAAATAGTACAACGTATCAACAACCGGACTATTCATAAGTTGCGGCGTGGTACCACATGGGTTATTTCTCGTTTCATACGCCATCCTTGAAGCAACACTCCAGCCATCTTCCCTACAAACGTAGAACAAATTGGGATTATGCTCGCTCTTGCGAAAATCTCCTATTTTATCGCAAGGAACACCCTTAAGATCGCGGTCGTATTCATTCAGGACTTTCCATCCTTTTTCGGAGCATACGTAAAGATCCTCGCTAATGATTTTTTCAAAACCGATTCGCTTTACAGTACCAAACATTTCATCCGTGCAATAAGGAAGATCGAGGCATTTTCGGTGGATGTTACTGAATATAAGGTAAGGGTCATCGATATCGCTATCCGCAATCCCACATCCGCGCATGCCGACTCTTACAGCCCACGCATATATTGTTTCGTCGCCACCAGAATTTGCAAACCACGGCACACCTTTCCACGCGCCGCAATAATCCAATTTTTCTAGCGTTCCCGTCTCGGCAAAGTTTTGAAGATAATTGCCCAGTCCACTTGTGTCATTGAGAAAAACATAGTTTATGGCATCAACAATGGAATAATCCCTGATAAACGTTATAGGCTTATCCCTTGTTTTAATAAGCGTATCAAGTCCCAAGGCCTTATAAAGTTCTTCCTTGGCAATTTTTATGGCATCTTCCGTAGAGGCACCATTTGCAACATGCACATACGCACGGTTATTTACAAGAAGTTCATAGGGATTGTATTCTTTCCGGGAAGCGAAGCTCGGAGTGCCGCATGAGAAAGATCCAGTATTCGTCGAATCTTTAAAAATTTCAGGAACCGAGCTGGACGAACGAATCTTTTCGGAGGAACTCGATAACGAAGCGTTTGAACTCGACAGCAACACATCATTGCTACTGCTGACGAAAATTTCGGATGAACTGGAAAAAAGTACGCTTTCCGTAGCCGACGAAAGTTCGGTCGAATTCGACAGTTCGACAACGCTCGACGAACTCTCTACGGCGAGAACGTCGCCAGAGCTACCGAAGTCGCCAAAAGCATCTGAATCGGCAACATTCTCCGATTCCGAGCAGGCGATTAATGCCACGACAGACAACAAAAATGCAAATTTTTTCACAAATTCTCCCCCAAAATCCCGAAACCAACTCTTGATAAAAATATATTTAAATAGCTTGTTGGTTTGTAAAAAAGAAACAACTCTTAGAATAAACGTTGAGACAAGCTCATCTTTTTTCGTTATTAGCAACAAAATTGCCGGCCGGGGCTTCCCTGTCACATTACTCTTTTACACAACGAATCGGTAAAAAGTCGCTATCACTTGCTTCCCTATATGATATTAAAGAGTTGTGAAAGTGCATTTGCTTAACATTCTTCGCATTACGATCACCATAAACCCAGTAATGACTCATACCCAATGCATTCATTTTTTCAGACGCCACATCATAAACTCCAAGAGCCAAAATAGTTGTTCCATACGTATTGCAACCATACCCATTACAGTGATTGCCTATTTCACTCACAAATTGCTCTAAATACGCACTCATCATATACCCGCTGAGTTCATTGAAATTAGGCGGAAAGAACGCGTTTAAATCTGTTGTATCAGGCAGTCTCCAACCTGCAGGACAAGCAGTTTGCGCAGCATTAGCCGAATAGAACCGTCCAGCAATTTCACAATGGTCATCAAAAGGCACACTTTGCGAAACATCCGTTACCAGTCTCAAGTTTTCAGCCATCCAAATTTTTCCATTGACATCTACAGTCCTGTACGCTTCACCATCGCGTTCGTCAATCAGCGTTCCATATTCAATATCTGGGTTGAAATAATAATCTTTGGGATATTCACAAGTCCAATCCACCGAATAGTGCCATTTACCATTATAGCAAATGTATTCATTGAATCTTCCGTTTTCAGAAGCCCGCATTCTTTTATTATTGGAATCGCAAGGGGTTTCGTAAAAATCAGTCCAGGCATTTTTATAGCAGACATAATACATCAGAGAATCAAGATTCCCCTGAATCGTCTTGCCCTCCGCATCGCAAACATTTTCACCAATATCGGCTTCCCTGTGGGTCGCGATATCCCAGCCGGTCTCGCGACAAATGTAAAAAGTACCATTTTTCTCCCATTCATATTCCCTAAATTCTCCTTCAAAAATTTTCCCGATACGATCACAAGGAATTTCATTTGTTTCTATTTCCATTCGATTCGCTATTTTCCATTTGGAATCTTTGCACAGATAGAACAAAGTATCAACGGTTGGACTTTTCACAAGCTTTAGCGGCTTATCACATGGAATGTCCTTCGTCTCGTACGCGAGTTTAGTCGTAATGTTCCAGCCATCTTCTTTGCAAACGTAAAATTGATCTTTTACAGAGTTGCTCTTGAACATTTTGCCGACTTCGTCGCAAAGCGAATCCTTCACATCCAAATCGTAATTCTTCAGGATAGTCCATCCGCGTTCCGTACAAACAAAAGACGTATCATTAATGGCATTTTCTAAACCAGCATGTTTCACAGAGCCAATTAAATTTTTATCGCAATAAGGCAAATCAACGCATTTTCTAAGAATGTTATTAAATATAAGATAAGGCTCTTCAACATCCCGTGTATCATACACGCATCCACGAATACCAACCGCCCTCGCCCATAAATACATCATCTCTTGCTCAGAACCATAAGCCTCGCTTGTCAAGGGATTATTCTTCCATATAGCACAAAAAGCAGATTTATCTAAAGTTCCCGATTCTGCAAAATTACCAATATAATCACTTTCCGCACTAACTCCATTGCGGAAAATAAAGTTCAACGCACCTTCAATGGAATACTTCGAAAATGAAAATTTATCAAACAAAGTATCTAATCCCAAAGCTTTGTAAAGTTCTTCTTTAGCAGTGAGTTCAGCATCTTCGGAAAAAATTCCGTTCCCTGCCAATTTTGCTGCACGACCGCCAACAAGAAGTGCAAAGGGGGCACTCTCTTTTTTTGAAGATTTGCTAACGCCACATGGAGGTTCCGACAATGTATCGGAAAATTCAACAAAAAAAGTATCGGCTGAAACGACTCTAACAGTATCAGAATTTACAGAAGAACTTGACAAACGAGCTGGTTCAGAAACAGGAAGGAGTTCGACCAGACTCGACGAGCTCTCCCCAGAAACAAAAGCATCTCTTTCATTGACATCCGCAATATTTTGAGATTCTGAACAAGCAGCCCAAAACAAAGCAGAAAACAAAAACGCAATTTTTTTCATTTTTCCTCCTTTTAAAACTGCACTGGCAATCTTGCACATCCCTAAAGCAGAGCTACCCGAACTTAACACAAACTAAATATAATCAAAATATTTTACAAATTTCAGGCAGCACAATAAAAAACTCTATTTCAAAAGCACAGCCATCAAATTCTCTTTCTCGTTCGTCCCGACGCAGCGAAAAAAGCTTACACGAAAGCGTAAAAAATATTGAAAAGTGTATAAAGTCTCAAAATTTCGCAAAAAACGTCATTTTTCGGATCATTGAGCGTTTTCTCCCCCCATTTTCAAGTTTTCTCCCTACATTTTTGCTTTATGGGGGGAGAAAATCAATTTATCTTATGAAATTTCTGAGAGACCTTTTCGCGATGAGCCTTTTTCTGTTCTTCCGTCAATAAAGTACAAGGCAATAATTTTTTACACCACAAATCAATTGTTTCTGCATTGTAAAGCAATTTTTCAGACATCATTTTCTTAACCAAATCCGTTTCCAAATTATAAACTTCATAAATTGACATAAACGAAGTATTTTCAGGAACCGCTTTTAGCTTTGACTTCAAACCAAAAACTATAATACTGAAAACTCGAAACTGAAATTTATCAAGTTGCAGAAAGTCACACAACGCATTTATATGGCCTTCATTCTGCATAATCGGATTAGGAAAGAAATCCTTTTCACTATTTGACTTGAACCGCTGCCACTGAGGGTGGTTTTCATCCCCATAAACGGAACCAGACACATTTTTACTTTCAAAAACATAAACACCCGTTTCGTGCAAAAGCAAAACATCAATTTCAGAATAGCCATCACTCACCGGCACATAAACATTCCGCAAAATTTTGTAATGACGAGCATCAAATTGACAAGCAGCCCAAACCGCTTTGCTTACTTCATCCTCCCCGACTTTACCCGCAATTTCTGCAGCTGTAGGAATTTGACGCACAACACCATCATACGTTGCAGGATAAACATGAAACGGGTCCCTTATCGCAGGTGTTATCTCGGATTGTGAATTATTTTGTCTAAGTATAGAATCCCTTTTAATTTCATTTTTTCATAAGAAGCATTATTATGTGAATTTAAATTTTTTCTTTTATCGAAAGTTTTAATTTCACTAGGATAATCTTCACCTCTGCTTTGTCTGACTATAAATACGATTGCAGCAATTAAAACAACAACTAAACCGGCAACCGTAAAAAAAGCACTATGAGCTTTGACAAAATCAATAATCACCAAAACCAAACCAATCAAGAATATTGTTCCACAGCCATACGCCAACATTTCCGGTTTCTTTTGTGCCATGGATAAACCGATAGATATTATCGTTCCAAAAATTAAAAGCGGAATGAAAATAGAAGTAAAGCTGCTAAGAAACGCCGACGACATTTGCGAAACCATAGCGTTATTATCAGCAAATGCACTTGTCAACAACAAGGCTATAAAAAGAACAATATTCTTCATTAATCAACCTCATGCTTTGCATTCCAGGGTCAGGATGACGGGCACGAGGTCCGGATGACATCGTTATTCCGTCATTTCGCGAGATTCTTCGTACGACGGGCGATCGTCTTCGTAGTCCTTGAGAGTCTTGTCGCCGGGGACGATGACAAGGCCAAGCGTCACAGGTTCGCCCTTCAAGTTGATGTAGGCTTCCAGATAAAGTGTCGTCGAGAGGCGGATGAGGCGAAGGTCCATCATGGTGCCGCCCTTGTGGATGCTCATCGGATTACGGTTGAAGAAGAGGAATTTTTTATTGATGTATTCAAAACGGTCGTCTTTGTAGTTGATGGACCATTCCGTGGTGCCGTCGTTTTCTTGACGATACGTGCAACGGTCGTTGTCGATATCGCATTCAAAGCTTGCACTTTCCTGGTAACGCTTGTTCCATTCGCGGCTAAACGCACAGGACTGCACACGCGAACCGCCATTGCGTTGCTTATTCAACTGGTCATTAATGACAACATAATCCATCTTCAAGTTCTTGACTTGATCATAGACGTTCATGAGAATGATGTACGCTTCGATGTCCTTGGGGCATTTGCCGGTGAGGTTCACGTCTTCGTGAGCCTTCAAGAGCGTTTGTTGCAAATCAATGTCGATGGCATCCGGGATTTCGCTCTTTTTGATTTTGTCAAGCGTTTCCTTGGGCGGCACAAAAACGATTTTGTCGCCTTTCTTGACGGCGTAACCAAGCTGGTCGCGAACGTAATCCAAGCATTGCTGCACGTGGACATGAACAGTATTCGAGCCGCCCGAAACGAAGTCAGCACCGATACGTACATTCCATTCATCTGCAGTGTTTTTCGCATTCTTATCGAGTTCGCAGAACTGGTCTTCTCGCGTACCATCCACAAAAACCATATTGACGTGAAGTTTCGTCACAAGGGCTTCTTCCTTATTGAGTGCACTGCCCAAGCTCCAGAATTTCGGGTTCAATCGGAGTACTTCAGCAAAAGCCTTGTCGCCATCGAACGCAGGCAACAGGGAATCGTTACGGGCATTCTTTTCTTGCAACAGTTCAGAATAAGATGTTTTGACATCCATGTTATTGAAAGCGTTTCTAGCCACAGCCGAAAACGCAGAAGTCGCAAGCAACGAGCATGCAAAAATCACTGATAAACGTAACATAGAAAACATTTCCCTCTCCTATTTTTTTACAATCTTTTTCACTATAAAGTTTAGCAAATACAAAACGACTCCGCCAGCAATAATCGTAGGTCCTACGACAAAATTCATCTGGCATGCCACCAAAAGACCAAACACCACAAGCACAAGCGACACCGCAACAGAAATCACCATCATCTGCAACAAGTTTTTCGCATAGCATTCCGCGATGTAAGCAGGAATCGTGAGGAGCGCAATCACGAGAATCATGCCCACGGCCTGCACGGCAATCACGACCGTAAGGGCAATAAGAGCAATCAAAAGCATGTAGTAGTTCAACACGGGAATACCGCGGACGCGAGCAAATTCCGGGTCATACGAAATCGAAAGAAAGTTGCGGTAGCAAATGGAGACCGAAGCCAAAATGAACACGAGCAGGGCACCCATCCACCAGAGAAGTTCCGTCGGGACGGTCAAAAGGCTACCGAACAAGAAGCTCATCATCTCGCCGCTGTAACCGGGAGTCAAGTCGGTCAAAATCACGCCAAGCGCCATGCCAGCCGCCCAAATAATTCCGATAAACGTATCTGCATGTTTACGGTCGCGCCATGTGAGAGCGCCCATGAGCATCGCACAGGCAAGAGCAAAACCAAGCGCCCCAAGCATCGGCGAAAAACCGATAAAGCACGCAAGCCCCACCCCGCCAAACGAAGCGTGAGCCACGCCGCCCGAAAGCGAAACGAGGCGATTCACGACGACGTACGTCCCCATGACACCGCATGCAACGGCCACAAGCACCGCTGCTATCAGGGCGTTCTGCATAAAATCCATGGAAAGTAAGTCGAGCATGTTCTTAGTGGTTAGTGGTTGGTGGTTAGTGGTTAAGGGGTTGTGGTTAGAGATTAGTGGTTGGTGGTTAGTGGTTAGGATTGCAATAGGAACGTTCTTTTTACTTTCCTGTTTACTGCATACTGTTTACTAACCACTGCATACTAATCACTTGATTCAATCAATTTCTCCCGTAAATTTAGCAAATGCGGGATGTGAAAATCCACCCAAGCGGGTGCTTGGATGTTCGGATTCACGAGAACGGTCGTCCAGCCGCGTTCATGAGCGGGTTCCAAATTGCGGAGAGAATCTTCGAGCAGCACAATTTGCGACTTGTCTGCATCTTTTTTGCAAAAAACGCCTCGCGATTCTAGCCATTTTTCAGCTTTTTCATAGGCACTCGCATGCGGCTTGCCTTCCCAATTCATCCGCTTCAAATCAAAAACATCTTCAATTGCGCAGTCAATTTGCATGTGAGCCATGCCCGCACGGCTCCAGTCGCCGCGGCCATTCGTAAACACATAGCGGTGCCCCTCAAGCGATTCCAACAGAGCAAGCTTTTCTGGAGAGACCTTCGGGTAAATCAAGAACTCCGGCTCATGGATAAAGTCAAAGAAATCTTCGGGATTGGTATGGTGCAAGGCCATGAGTCCCGAAAGCGTCGTTCCGAAGCGTTCCAAATAATCGGTACGAACCTTGTGAGCGGTTTCAAAATCGCAGCCCACCACTTTTTGCACAAACAGCGAAATGCGGTGGTCCAGCGAATTTAAGACAAAGCGTTCTTCTTCGCCGTAAAGCGTCAAGTCGTAATCGAACAGCCAAATTTTCGATGCGTCGTTTTTAATGCCAATGTTCAAAGTGCACGCACCTCTTAATAGCCCATCGCAAGCCCGCCGATTTGGCGTGCAAGATAGGTGGCGTAATTGTCGGTCATGCCGCTCACAAAATCGAGCACCTGGTGGTAAGCTTCGGCTGTAGTAACACTTTGGCCGATTTTAGCTTGTCCGATAAGCCGCACAATGCGGTTCGCCCGATACGAATTGCGGTCGTTTTGACGGTAATCATAGACGCCATTGATAAACGCATCGAGCACCGTGCTGAGCGTCGTATAACTACCGACTTCAAGCTCCGTCTTGCGACGGTCAGGGTAAATGCGTTCCACGCCAAGGCGTTTTGCAATACGGATACCTTCCATCGTATCAGAACGGGAAAGATCAATCAAATGCTTATCGAGAGTGCCTTCCATAATGCGGTCGTAATGCTTCACGAAAAGCACAGCCACGTCATCAATCAAGTTCTGGATAGCGCGACCGCGGATGCTGCTGAGGAAGTCCCTAAAATTCTGCCCATTTTCATTAAACTCGCGATCGATATCGACTTCCGGGCCGCACAAATAACTAAACATGTTGCGCACATCGCCGAACGTCAAGATTCCAAGTTCAATGGCATCTTCGACATCGAGAATCGAATAGCAAATGTCGTCAGCGGCTTCCATCAGATAAACTAAAGGATGCCGTGCCCATATGCCATTCCCCACTTCGGGGATTCCCAAGATTTCCGCTGTTTCACGGTACAGCTCCGCTTCAGTTCTGAACAAACTCGTCGGATTTCCGTAATGAGCCAATCGCGGATACTTTATCATCGAACCGATAGTCGCGTACGTGAGGCGCATTCCGCCATCGAGAAAATGATATTCCAGTTTGCTCAAAATGCGATGGCCTTGAGCGTTACCGTCAAAATTTTCAAAGTCCGCAACTTCCTTGTCGCTCATTTCGGACATCGGCGCGGAATGGCGATTTTTACGGAACCACTCGCGAATCGCGGCTTCACCAGCGTGACCAAACGGCGGATTGCCAATATCGTGAGCAAGGCACGCCGACTGCACAATCGTCCCGAACTGGTATTCGTTCACGTACTTGGGCAAATACTTTTTAATCAGGTGATACACCGTAATCGCAAGGCTGCGACCTACGCTCGAAACTTCCAAGCTGTGCGTCAAACGGCTATGAACGTGGTCGTTCACCGAGAACGGATGAACTTGTGTTTTGCGGCCTAAGCGACGGAAAGCCGTCGAAAAAACAATGCGGTCGTAATCGCGATGAAAGTCAGAACGGTTCGGGTCCGGATCTGCCGGGTGCCCGTAACGCGTCGCAGAAAG
>JAEEGH010007127.1_pt1 | contig 27044 bp, 21 predicted proteins | sample 9134181 | NCBI WGS metagenome assembly JAEEGH01 (sample SAMN16246544, study PRJNA631951) | gut metagenome | biome: gut microbiome; feature: rumen; material: DP-attached | host: Bos | place: Iran: Karaj | collected 2018-10 | reverse complement strand
CACCAAGCTGCTGACCTACCTGAAGACCGTCCAGAACGACTGGGTCGGAGAGCCGTCCTATTACATGGTCCAGCAGCTGACCATTGAGATCGAGGCGACCTTCCGGAAAGACCCCTACGCCTGGATGGCGCAGGTGCACAATTTCTGCAACACCCTGGAGAACATGTACCCGCCGTGCCTGGCGCACCCGAGCGTGACGCGCAGCGGGGACGACCCCTACGAGAAGATCCGGCGCCAGATCTTCCGGCTCCGCGACTTCCCGATGCACCAGGTCTCCCTGACCAACGACGTCATCCAGCCGGCGGCCGGCCAGGCGGACGCATTCAACAAGGCCAACAAGCAGTGGCTGCAGCACAAGCGGGAGGAATTCTTCCAATTCCTGAACGGCCCGCGCCCGACCGGCAACGAGTTGCAGCTCTTCAAGCTCTACAGTTCCGGCTATGTCATGCGCACGAAGGACGCCTGCATCGGCATCGACCTCTGCTACGGCGAGGGCCTGTATGACGGCGCCCGCAAGGAGGAACTGGCCGACAAGCTGGACGCCGTCTTCACCACCCACGGCCATGGCGACCACTATGACATCGAGCTCCTGCGGTTGTTGCTGCAGAAAGGGAAGGCCATCGTCATCCCGCCCAGGATGGAGCCTTTCTTCGCCGGCTACTCCGGAGAAATGCATGTCTGGAAGGACAGCCACCTGGAGCCGGAACGGATCGGCGGCGTAGCGACCGCCCAGGCCCAGATGTCCGGACAGGGTGACGAGCCCTGCCTGCTCTACCTCGTGCAGATCGGGTCCTGGCGCATCGCCCACGTCGGAGACAACTCCAAGCACGAAAACGAGCGGGCGTTCTATCCCAACTATCCGCAGGTCGACATCGCGATGTGTCCCGTCTTCCAGGGCATCTTCGATTTCACGAGCGCCCTGAAACAGGCTCCCAATCCCGACAATGCCTCCCTGATCTATTGCAACCTGCACGAGAACGAGTGGCACCACACCATCGACGGGCGCATGTCCTTCGAGTTCATGTACTGCCACAACGGGGCCCTGGGCCATCAGACTTTCGTTTACCCCTGCACCGCCATCTGTGACAACGGCGAGCACATCACCCTTTACAAGCCATGAGACACCCGATATTCCTTTTGCTGACGCTTGCCCTCGCCGCCGTCTCCTGCGGCGAGAAACCCAATGGCGGCGGAAAGACCCCGGACGAAAAGAAAACGGCCGTCTGGAGCCTCCCGATGCCCCTCGTCCAGAAGGTCGAGGTCAGCGCCGACGGCGCCGTGATCGAGACCTACGAATACACCTATGACGACCAGGGCCGCATGCTTTCGCTGCGCAAGACCGACAAGCTCTCGAACACGGAGCTGCTGGACCTTCAGTACAGCTACCCCGATGAAAAGGGGATGAAGGCCACCGGCAAGTTCTTCCCGGTCACGACCAACCGCTACATCTCGGCTGTCCGGAACGATGCGGAGCGGACGGTCAGCTATGCCGGCAGCTGGACGGGCGCGTGGTCTTACGTCACCACCCTGGACGCGGGCGGCACGGTGACCGGCACGTCCACCGACCCGGAATTCGCCGCGAAAGGAGGCTATTATTCCTCCCAGGCGCACTACAGCGAGGTTTGCACCGTTTCGGGCGGATGTATCACCCAGTCCGTGATCGGCACGGACGTCGAGTCCCGGAGTACCCTCAAGTCCGCCTCTGCCTCTTCCGCGCTGACGGTCAAGTACACCTACTCGGATCGCGAGGACAAACAGAATTTCGCCGTCTATCTCTTCCCCTGCGAGTTCCCCGTCTGGGTGGCGGCCGGCCTGCCGGCCTGCAAGAAGCTCGTCACCGGGATCACGATGGCCAGCGGCAGCGTCCCCTCCCCAGTCTCGACCCGGATCGACTATTCCTTCAAGACCGACGGCAACATCGACACGGCCATACGCACCGACCTCAACGACGGCGAGACCGTGCTGGTCCGGAGTTACAAGTTCTACTATCAATGATGACGATGATGTATCGAAAAGCCCTGCTGACCGGCTGTCTGGCCGGCCTGAGTGCCCTGGCCGCGGCCCAGGGATACAAGGAAGAGAGTTACAAGAACTGGGGCGACGGTCCGCTGACCGAAGCGGATTTCGTCGAGCGCCATGTTTCCGGCCCGGCGCAAGGCACCGTCGGAGAGTTGGACTGGCTCATCTCCTTCGACCCCGTCGACGAAAAGATCGGGAATCTCCGCTTCCGTCACATCCAGTCAGCCACCCGGATGGACCGCCTGAGTTCCTGGCGCGACCCGTCCGCGGACAAGCCCTGGTCGCTCGACTATTTCCAGACGGAATTCAACCTCGTGGAGGCCTACCGGAGGAAGATGCAGGACGAGCTGAATGCCAATCCCCTGGACTACAAGGCCATCAAGGATTATTACATGCGCCTGCTGGCCAGCACGTCGGACGCCTACCAGATGGAGACCGACCACGGCAACGACGCCGCGGCGGTGGCCCGCTATTCCGTGCAATACCAGGAAGAGTTGGATAACTGGGAGCCCCAGCCTGTATCCGAGCCGCAGTTCAACCGCCGGGCCCTCGGCTACGGCCTCTTCATCGGCTATATGGGCGAGTGTTTCGGCACGCCCGTTTCGACGGCCATCGGGCCGGCCTTCCACGGCTTCAGCTTCGGCTTCGATTTCCCCATCCGCCAGGTCTATCTGGGATTCGAAGGGACCCTGGGGTCCGGCAGCACCCTCAAGCAGGACAATTTCTATTATGACCCCTACGACGACTATTACTGGGAAAAGGGCAAGAAGTGCACCAACGGGGAAATGAGCGCCCTCCTCGGCTATACCTTCCTGGACAGGCCCCGGATCGCCCTGTGCCCGCTGGCGGGCGTCGGCGTCACTTTCCTGGATCAGAATACGGGCTATAAGAACGGCAGCGGGGATTCGGTCAGCAGTGAGATCCACGGCCTTCGCCTGCAGGCGGGCATGAATGTCAGCGTCAAGCTGAGGCGTTCCCTGGATATCGCCAACTATTATGGCATGGGCAGCTATGATGAGACCAACCTGGTCTTCAAGGTCTATGGGGCCCATACGCAGTTCAAGGGTCTGGGAGAAGTCTGGTCCATCCAGTTCGGCGTGGCCCTGGACCTCGTCGGCTGGTTCCTGAAGAGCGGCAGCATCGTGGAGACCCGGTGATGAAGAAAGCGATCCTGGCACTCTCCCTTTTCCTGGCGGCAGGGCTGGGCTTTGCCGCCGTGCCCGCGCGGGAATTCCGCGTGCTGGTGGCCGGGGATGTATGCTGGGATGCGGAAATCGGGCGGCATCTGGCTGGGCTGGGAGCGCAGGACGGCCTGACCTTCCGGATCGAGCAGACGGACCGCCTTTCCCCCACACTTTTCATGCTGAAAAAGGGGACGTTCGACGCCATCGTGCTCAGCCGCGCGATGATGGAAGAGACTCCGGCCGCCCAGATCCGGAAGCTGCACCGTCGCACCGGCGCCCGACTCCTGCTGCATCAGGACTGGGCCTGGGGCGTGGATTATTTCAAGGAACCCTGCATCGAGCCGGCTTTCGCCGCTTATGATTACGACCAGCAGCGGATGTACGACGACCTTGCGGCGCGCACGCAGGCCCTGGCCGGGCGCTGGGAGTTGGAAGTGCTGCCGGTCGGGACGGCCGTCCAGAACGTGCGCGGCACCTTCGACCGGGACAACCTGACCCGCGACGGGGTGCGCCTCAACTACAGCATCGGCTGCTACTTGGCGGCCTGCACCTGGTACGAGGCCGTGACGGGACAGGATGTCCGGGACAATGCTTACGACCCGGGGCGGCTGTTCCCGGAACGGGCGGCGCTGGCCCGGGGAGCGGCCCACGCCGCGGTGGAGCATCCGTATGTCGTCACGGACTACGGCTTTCGGGCGCTGAACTCGAATTACGACGAATCCCGGATACCCGCCTTTACCCTGCCCGACCCGCTGACGATGCAGGACGGGACGCCCGTCACTTCGGCGGCGCAATGGTTTGACCAGCGGCGGCCGGAACTGCTTTCGCTCTTCGAAAGCGAAATGTACGGTCGCAAGCCGGGACGGCCGGAAGGTCTTCATTTCCAGGTACTTTCCTGCGAAGACGGAGCCTTGGGCGGGATCGCCGTCCGCAAGGAAATCCGCATCTTCTTCGATGCCGGGGAGGACCATTACATGACGGTACTGCTTTATCTGCCGCGGTCGGCGGACGGTCCCGTGCCGGTGGTGGTCGGCGCCAATTTCCGGGGCAATACATCCATTATCTTCGACACCGGAGTCTCGCTGCCCGACAGCGCGCAGATCGCGCGATACCGGATGTACCGGGAGCCGTTCCGCGGGCAGGATTCCTCCGACTGGCCCGTCGGGCTGCTGCTCAGCCGCGGGTACGGACTGGCGACCTTCTTCAAGGGGGACCTGGACCCGGAGTGGGACGACGGTTTCACCAACGGGGTGCAGCCGCTCTTCTACCGCGAGGGCCAGACTTACCCCGACCCGGACCAGTGGGGCGCCATCGGCGCCTGGGCCTGGGGCTACAGCCGCGTGCTGGATTACCTCGAAACCGATTCCGCCGTGGATGCCACGCGCGTGATGACGGCCGGGCATTCGCGTCTGGGCAAGACCGCTCTCTGGGCTGCGGTGACCGACACCCGTTTCGCCCTGGCCTTCCCCAACAATTCCGGCTGCTGCGGAGCTGCCCTGTCGCGCCGGGCCTACGGCGAGAGCATCCGCACGATGATACGCCACTACCATTACTGGTACTGCGGCAATTTCGCAAAATACGCCGGGCACGAAGACCGGCTGCCCTTCGACCAGCACGAACTGATCGCCCTGATGGCGCCGCGTCCGGTGTACGTCACCAGCGGCTCCGAGGACCGCTGGTCCGATCCTAAGGGCGAATTCCTTTCCGCCGCCGAGGCGTCGAAAGTCTATGAATTCCTGGGAGTTCCGGGGTTGCGGGACGGAGAAGGCCGTCCGCTCGGCCCCGACGACATGCCCCCCGTCTGGCAGCCGCAGCAAGGCGGGCGCATCGGCTACCACCTCCGCCAAGGCCCCCACGCCCTGACCGCCTGGGACTGGGCCCGCTTCCTCGACTTCGCCGACCGCTATTTCGCCTCAAACAGAGCGCAGACGGCGCGGTAGCTTTCAAGCGTTCCGATATCGTAACGGGGTCCCGGCATTTTCATGGCATAGACCGGAGAAACCGACGCGATCCAGGCGGCAAGGCTGCCGGGGGCATCGACGCCGCAGCCGGCGGCCAGCGCTTCGTCCAGGCGGGCCAGGTCGGCCTTCTTGTAGAAATAGAACGGCGGGCAGCACCAGTGCGACTGCGGGGCTAAGGGCTTCTCCTCCATGGAAAGCACCCGGCCGTCCCGCGCAATCTTCACGACACCCGACTTGCGCAGCCGACGCACGGAAGGCTCGTAGTAGCGCATGATGCAGGACGTTCCCTTCGCAGCAGCATAATCCAGAAAAGAAGCCAGGCTGAAAGACAGCAGATTGTCCCCCGCCAGCACCAGCAGGTCGTCGTCCAGGCCCAGCGCATCGACGGCATATTTGATGTCCCGGACGGCGCCCAGGCGCGTCTCGTTGGTCGAAGTGCCGTCGTCCACCACTTGGACTCGTCCCCCGTAAGCGGCCGCCCACTCTGAGAAATGCCCGGCGAATTTGTGATTCGTCACGACCGCATAATCGTCGATCCGCCCCGTCGCATCCAGGTCGTCGATCAGGCGGTCCAGGATCGAGCGTCCCGCCACATCCAGCAGCGGTTTGGGGAAATTCTCCGTCAGGGGATACAGGCGCGTGGCATAACCCGCGGCCAGGAACAGGCACTTCATACGCTACAGATAAAACTCCTTGTACCAGCGGGCGAAACGCCGCAGGCCCTCGCGCAGCGGGGTCGAAGGCTTGAAGCCGAAGTCCCGCTCCAGGGCGGACGTATCGGCATAAGTCACCGGCACGTCACCCGCCTGCATGGGTACGAGCTCCTTGTGCGCTTCGAAATCATAATCGGCCGGAAGCACGCCCGCGGCGACCAGTTCCTGCTGCAAGATATCCACGAACTCCAGGAGGTTCTCCGGATGGCTGTTGCCGATATTGTACACGGCGTAGGGCGGCACCGGCAGTCCGTCTTCGCCCTTCCGCCGCTCCGGCGGCCGGGCGATCACCCGCATCACGCCTTCCACGATGTCGTCCACGTAGGTGAAGTCCCGCAGGCAGTTGCCATAGTTGAAGATGCGGATCTTCTCCCCCGCCCGCAGCTTGTTTGTAAAGCTGAAATAAGCCATGTCGGGGCGCCCGGCGGGACCGTAGACGGTGAAGAAACGCAGACCCGTCGAGGGAATGTCATACAGTTTGGAGTAGGCGTGCGCCATCAGCTCGTTGCTCTTCTTGGTCGCGGCGTAGAGACTGATCGGATTGTCCACCTTGTCGTCCGTCGAGTAGGGCACCTTGGGATTGGCCCCGTAGACGGAAGAGCTGGAGGCATAGACCAGATGCTCCACCCCTTCGGCGCCGCCGTCGTAGGAATGCCGGCAGGCTTCCAGGATGTTGAAGAAGCCGACCAGGTTGCTCTCCAGATAGGCGTCGGGATTGGTAATGCTGTAGCGTACGCCCGCCTGGGCGGCCAGGTTGACCACCACGGAAGGATGGTATTTCGCGAACAGGTCCGACACCAGCGCCTTGTCGGCGATGTTGCCTTTTACAAAAATCCATTCTTTCTCCGGCCGCCGGGCCGCCTCCTCCGCGAGGAGGGACAGGCGGTAGTCCTTGATCCGGACGTCATAATAATCGTTGAGCGAATCGACGCCGACGACACACGCGAAAGGCCCTTCGCGCAAGAGGCGCAGCACGAGATTCGCGCCGATGAAACCGGCTGCGCCGGTAACCAAAATGCAGCTATTGTTCTTCACAGCAGACAAAGTTACGAAAAAAAGCACTAACTTAGCATTTCAAACCATTTCGTATGACTTTCAAGGATTTCTTCCGGAAATATGGCGCCTACCTGGTCGCCGCCGTCGTTTTCATCGCAGCATCCGTCATCTACTGCTTCCCGGTGACACAGGGCAAGATCGTCTTTGCCGCTGACAACCAGCTGGCCGCGGCCGCCGTCCACGAATCCGTGGAATACACCCAGCAGACCGGCCGGCACACCTGGTGGAACAGCTCGATGTTCTGCGGCATGCCGAACTACCAGCTCGGCGGAGGGCAGTACAAATCCTCCAAATTCCTGGATCCCCTGAAGAAAGTGTTTCACCGGGGTCATTCGCATACGATCTGGATCTTCCTCATCTATTTCTTCTGCTTCTTCATTTTGATGCGGGCCTTCGACATCAACAAGTGGCTCTCCATCGTGGGCTCGTTCGCGCTCACGCTGTCGTCCTACTTCATCGTGATCATCGCGGCCTCCCACAACAGCAAGACGTCCACCATCGCCCTGATGAGCGTGGTGCTGGCGGGCTTCTACCTGATCTACCGGAAGAAATACGGCATAGGCGTCATCCTGACGATGATTTTCACGGCCGTCGGCTTCACCGCGCACCCGCAGATGGCCTACTACATCTTCATGCTCATCGGCCTGCTGTGGCTCGCCGAGCTGGCCATCCACCTCAAGGAGAAGCGTTTCCGCGACTTCCTCGTCGCGACAGCCCTCTTCGTGGCCGCCCTGGGCATCGGCTTCGGCGCCAACTGTTCCAACGTGTTCGCCAACGCGGAATACACGGCTGAAACGATGCGCGGAGGCCACAGCGACCTGGTGGAAGAAGGTCAGGAAAGCAGCGCCAACAAGGGCCTGGACGTCGAGTACGCGACCCAGTGGAGCTACGGCGTGGACGAGTGTTTCTCCTTCCTCATTCCGGACATCAAGGGAGGCGCTTCCGCCTATCCGCTGGGGAAGAATTCCGCGACCTACGACGCCCTCATCGCCCACAGGGTGGACCGTCGCACCGCCGGGCAGTATTGCCAGATGGCTCCGGCCTACTGGGGCAACCAGCCGTTCACGGCCGGCAACGTCTATATGGGAGCCATCGTCTGCTTCCTATTCCTGCTCGGGCTGCTGATCGTGGAAGGCCCCTACAAATGGGCGCTGCTCATCGCGACCCTCCTCTCCGCCGCGCTGTCGCTGGGACACAACTGCCTGTGGCTGACGGAGTTCTTCTTCAAGTACTTCCCGCTTTACAATAAGTTCCGGGCCGTCTCCTCCATCCTGATTGTCGCGGAGATCGCCATGCCGCTGCTGGGCTTCCTCGCCGTCAAGGCGCTGATGGACGGCAGCGTGCCGAAAGAAAAGGCCACCCGCAGCATCCTCGTCGCCGGCGGCATAACCGGCGCCATCTGCCTCTTCTTCGCCCTGATCGGGCCGGCTCTCTTCTCCTTCACCTCCCCGGGCGACCGGATGATGGGGCAGCAGATGCCGGACTGGCTGATCGACGCCCTGGTCATCGACCGCACCCGCCTGCTGCGGAGCGACTCCTTCCGCTCCCTCTTCTTCATCGCGGCCGCGGCCCTCACCCTCTTCTTCTATGTCAAGGGGAAACTGAAGGTCGGATGGATGATCGCCGCGCTCGGCGTGCTGGTCGTGCTGGACATGTGGCCCGTCGACAAGCGCTTCTTCAATGACAACAACTTCGTCTCCCAGCGGGAGAACCGCAACATCTTCGAGATCCAGCCCTACGAAGAAGAAGTCCTGAAGGACACCACCTACTTCCGCGTCCTCTTCTGCAACGAGGCCGCTTTCAGCGAGTCCAGGACCTCCTACCGGCTCAAGTCCCTCGGCGGATACAGCGCCGCCAAGCTGCGCCGCTACCAGGACCTGATCGACCGCCACATCATCAAGATGCACATGCCGGTCATCGGGATGCTCAACTGCAAATACCTCATCATGGAAGACTATGATGGACAGCTGAAACCACGCTGGAGCCCCTACGCGCTGGGCAACGCCTGGTTCGTCGACCGTCTCGTGCCCGTGGACGGCGCCAATGCGGAAATCGATTCCCTGATGACCATTCCCCTGCGCCAGGCGGCCGTGATCGACAAGGAATTCGTTCCGATGGCTTCCAGCCTCACGCCCGGCATCCCGGAAGGGGCGAGCATCCGGCTGACGGCCCATACGCCCGAGAGCCTGGACTATGAAGTCGAGTGCGGAGAGGACGGCATCGTCGTCTTCTCGGAGATCTACTACCCCCACGGGTGGAAAGCCACGATCGACGGCCAGAAAGCGGACCATTTCCGCGTCAACTACCTGCTGCGGGCGATGAACGTCCCGGCCGGCAAGCACCACATCCATTTCGTCTTCGATCCGGACAGCGTGCGGAAGGGCGACACGATCGCCATCATCTTCTGCATCCTGATGTACCTGATCACCCTGGGCATCATCGCGGGTGCCCTGTGGAAACGTTTCAAGAAAACGGCTTAAGCCCTGCCCCGCCGGAAGCGGCGAGCCAGCTTGTAGGGCCAACGGGAGATCCGCTGGGGGATTTTCACGGCCCAGCGGGCCAGGTCATTGCACACGAAAGCGCAGCGGTCCCGGAAGCCGAAGGCGGGGCGCTCCATGCCCCGGATCCGGTAGGATTCGCTGATCAGCGCGTCGATCCGGGCCTTCTGGTTCGAGAAGCCCGGCATGTTGAGCGAAACGATCCAGGAAGGCATGGAATAGAAACGCGCCAGCCAGGAATGCTGGCAGAAAGGACGGCCGGAAGGATCCTTCAGGATGGTCGTGAACCCGTCCGGATGTGTCTCGGAAGGCAGATACAGGATCTTGAAGCGCTCCGCCATCCAGTGGAAGAAAGGATAATAAGGCTCCAGGTCGTCGTCCCGGCGGACCAGCTGCTTCCGGTCAAACGCGGGGCGGATCTGCCGCAGGTCGAATACGTTGAAGAAAGGATTGGTCACCTGCGGGTCTCCGCTGCGGGGGACGGCCGCCTCGTCTCCTCCGTCCGGACAACCGGCATTGGCATAGCCCCCGTCCACAACGGTCCGGATCAGGCCCAGCAGGACGGCGGGATCCGTCAGGAAAGCATCTTCGTCGACGTTGACCGCGATGTCGCATTCCTCATCCTCCAGCATACGGAAGAAATAGCCGTCCGCGCTGCAGTCGGTCAGGCGCACGACCGGATAGCCCAGGCCCTCGTACAGGCCCTTGGAATAGCGGTACAGGCGCAGGTCGAACGAGCGCGTGAAAAACTTGATTCTCAATCCTTCTTCCATGGCTGCGCAACGATCAGGAAATACCGACCCAGTCCTTCGGGATCCGGTCCCAGGCGTCCAGGATGCGGCAGAAGAGGAATTCCACGAGCGCCACGATGAAACAGACCGCCAGGGGGGCCAGGCCCGCCGGCGCGTGGAAAACGCTGCACAGGGCCCCGACCAGGACCATGTTCGTGAGATAAATGGTATAGCTGTAACGGCTGAGCGCCGTCGTATCGCGGCGCAGGCGTCCCTCGGGCATCTCCAGCGAAGACAGCCAGAGATACAGGCACACGACCTGGGACATCTCCAGGACACGGACCGGATGGCCCTTGGCGTGGAGCAGCATGTTCAGGGCCGCGCAGGCAAGGAAGCCCAGGGCCCCGTAGCGCCGGCAGCCCTCCTTGTCCGTCACATAGCGCCGGATATACGCCCCGGCCAGGTAATAACCCAGGAACACGTCCGCCGGGAACGCATACAGCTTGACCGGAAGGAAAGCCGGATAGATGTCCTTCAGCAGCTGCACCGCCACCCAGATGACCAGGCAGTAGCCGAGCAGCTTCTTGGAAACCGGATCTTCGGGACGGAAGGCCCGCTGCAGCAGGGGCGTGACCAGATAGAGGCCGGCGAGCATATAGACGAACCAGTAGGCCTTGTTGATCCCCCCGTCCAGCAAGCCGGTGAAGTAGGCCGAGACGCCCGTACGGAAGGAATGCACCTCCGGATACTTGCCGACGAAGGCGGAAATGAGGAACACGACCGTCGCCCAGAGGAAGAACGGGAGCAGGATGCGCCGGAATCGGCGGGTCAGGAAATCCCGGACCGGAGCCACCTTGCCCAGGTTGAGCGCCCCGGACAGCATCACGAACAGCGGGACCCCGACGCAAAGGACGGAATAGAACCAATAGCTGAATGCGCCCGATTGCACGTCCAGATGCAGCCCCGACCAACTGTGCTGGAGGATGACCAGCAGGATGGCGACGCTGCGGACGATGTCCAGGCCTATGTCTCTCTTTCCCTGATCCATATCGAACGGCTCTTAAACCCCGGGGGCGTTCTTGCGGACCCGGCGGCGCAGGGCCCAGATGGCGAGCCGGGGACGGCGAGCGATCCATTTCGTCATCTTGCGCGCCTTGAAATTCCGCTTGAGGTAGCGGTTGGACGCGTAGTCCGGGACCTGCTTGACCAGAGTCCCGTACAGTTCTTCCTGCAGGACCTTGGGGTCCGCTTTCGGAGCATTGGCCACGTAGGTCTCGGCCGCCATCAGGAAGGCCTTCTTGATGTACACGAAGTCGATTTCGTCCTTGTATTTGTCATAGAGGTCGTGGCGGCGGGCATAGCCGAGCAGGGCGTCGAAGGAAGTCAGCTTCTGCTGATACTTCGTCGGATCCACCCGGGTCGAAAGGGAACGGCTGCGCAGGACGTAGTGGTACAGGGGTTTCTCGACGCTGGCGATGCGCCCGGCGGCCAGGATGCAGGAGGCGAGGAAGCCACTGTCCTCGCTGCTGCGGGTGTCCGGGAAGCGGAGCGCGTTCCGGACCAGGAATTCCCGCCGGTACAGGTAGGTCGTGAAATAGGAGACGAACTGCGTCAGGAAGGCCTTGTGCTTCTTCTCGGAGAAGTCCCCGGAGGAAACCCGCGGATTGAGCAGCTCCACGGAGGAGCCTTCCCGCAGGTTGTCCTGGCGCAGGTCGCAATACGCGATGTCGGCGTTCTTGCGCGACGCAGCCTTGTACAGCAGTTCGCAGAATTCGTTCTCCACCCAGTCGTCGCTGTCCACGAAGGCAACGTACTCCCCTTCCGCGGCATCGATCCCGACATTGCGGGCCACGCCCGGCCCGGCATTGGAAGACGTCTCCAGGAAACGGAACTTCTTCTTGCCGCCATAGCCTTCGGCATAATTCCGGACGGCATCCATGCTGTCGTCCGTCCCGTGGTCGTCCACGAAAAGGAGCTCGATGTCCTCGAGACTCTGGTTGGTCAGCGACTCCACGCAGGGGATGATGTAATCCCGCGCGTTGTAAACCGGTACGATAATGGAAACTTTGGGCATAACGGCTGCGTTTGATGCGTAAAGTTAAGGATTTATTTAATATTTTTGTATGATGTCCGTCGTCGATACCAAAAAGATAGCCGGGAACACCCTCATGCTCTATCTCCGCATGGGACTGGTCTTGCTGATCAGCCTCTACACTTCCCGCGTCATCCTGGACTCCCTCGGAGAGATCGACTTCGGCATCTACAATTCCGTCGGCGGCATCGTCGCGATGTTCGCCTTCCTCAGCGGGACCCTCGCCACATCCTGCCAGCGCTTCTTCATGGTGGAGATGGGGAAAGGCGACTGGGAGCAACTGCGCAAGGTGTTCAGCCTCTGCCTGGTCACCTTCCTCTGCCTGGCGGGCATCATCGTCCTCGTGACGGAGCCCGCGGGCCTGTGGTTCCTCCTCAACAAGATGAAACTCGAAGGGCGCACGGAAGCGGCGCAGTGGGTCTTCCATTGCAGCATCCTATCCTGCGTCGCGTCGATGGTCAGCCTCCCCTTCCAGGGCATGGTGATCGCCCGGGAAAAGATGAAGGTATTCGCCTACATCAGCGTCTTCGAAGCGCTCGGCGCCCTCGGCATCGCCCTGCTGCTGACCCGCTCCGGCGGCGACCACCTCAAGCTGTATGCCGTCCTGATGCTGCTGATGCAGTGCATCATAGCCTCCTGCTACATCCTTTATTGCCGGCGTTTCTTCCCGGAGTGCCGCTTCGTACGGGCGTGGGACAAGTCCCTCTTCCGGCAGATCTTCTCTTTCACCGGATGGAACCTGATCGGCTCCGCGGCCGGCATCTTCAAGGCCCACGGCGGCAACCTGCTCCTCAACATGTTCTACGGCCCGGCCGTCAACTCCGCGCGGGGCATGGCGATGAAGGTGTTCGGCATGGTCTCCCAGCTGCGGGAGAACTTCATCATGGCCTCGAAGCCCCAGCTGATGATGTCCTATTCCTCCGGCCAGACCCGGGAAATGGAGAAACTCGTCTATCAGACCGGCAAGTTCTCCAACTACCTGCTCATGCTGCTGGCCATCCCCTTCTGTCTCGAAATGCCCTTCCTCCTCAGTGTATGGCTGAAGGAGGTGCCGCAATACACATCGGTTTTCGCCGTCCTGCTCCTGGCCACCGCCCTGATCGAGGGGCTGGATACGTCCCTGACGGTCGTGATCCACGCCCACGGCGACATGAAGCGCTACCAACTGTGCACGGGAGGGGTGCAGCTCCTGTTCCTGCCCGTCACGTACCTGATGCTCAAATTCGGGTCCTACCCCCCTCAGATCGTTTTCTACCTGGCCATGGCCTTCTCCCTCGTGACCACCTTCATCCGCGTGTATTTCGCCCGGGTGCTGGTGGGCCTGAAACCCATCGATTTCCTGAAGAAGACCGTCCTGCCCGTCCTGGTCACTTCCGCCATCGCCCTTTGCGCCGGATGGCTGGTCCGGAGCACGATGGAGCCGGGATGGATCCGCCTCCTGTGCGTAGGAGCGACCTGCGTCTGCGTCCAGGCCCTGGCGGTCTGGTTCCTGGGAATGACGGGAAGCGAGCGGAACACCCTGGTCCGGGCCGCCCGGAAGAAACTCGGATTATCTTAACTCCATGCGCCCTGACATGCATCCCACCCTCTCCATCGTCACTGTTTCCTTCAATGCGCAGAAAGTCATCGCCGACACCCTGCGCTCCGTCACGACCCAGGACTACCCGGCCCTGGAATACATCGTCATCGACGGCGGCAGCACCGACGGGACCCAGGCCGTCATCGGTGAATACACGGCCCGCATCGCCCATTTCGTCAGCGAGCCGGACGGCGGCATCTACTACGGGATGAACAAGGGCATCGAAGCGGCGACGGGAGAATACGTCCTCTTCCTCAACGCGGGGGATGTCTTCGCGGACGAACGGGTGCTTTCGGACGTGGCAGCCTTCCTCGGGGAGCATCCCGAGGCCGACGCCGTCTACGGCGACTCCGAGCAGGTCCTGGAATACGGTCGTTACCGCATCAAGCCCGCGCCGGAGCGCCTCGACCGGTCGATGAGTATTTCGCACCAGGCCGTCTTCGTGCGTACGGAACTGCTGCGCGCCCATCCCTTCGACGTCCGCTACCGCTATGCGGCCGACTACGAGCAGATTTCCGCCTTGTATCTGGAAGGCAGGAAGTTCCTCTATCTCGACCGCCTGATCAGCGTAGTGGAGATGCAGGACGGCGCCACCTACCGTCATTTCGAGGACTCGGCCAACGAACTCTATGACATCATCGGTGCGCGGGGTGTCGATGTCTCCCGGGTGCGCAAGTCCCAGATCCGCCGCAAGAAGATCGTCCGCGCCGTCCGGAACTGCATCCCCCGGAAGCTGCGCGTTCCCCTCTTCCGCTTCATCGCCAAGCATTACAAGGTCTTATGAGGATCGTTTGCGACAACATCATATTCGGCACCCAGAAAAACGGCGGAGGCATCTCCGTCGTATGGGGGGAATTCCTGAAGAGGGCCCTGAAGGACCCGCGCCTGGACCTCTCCTTCGTCGAGTTCGATCCCGTCAGCAATCCGGTCCGCGCGACCCTTTCCATCCCGGAAGAGAAGCGCCGGACCGTCCCCGCCTGTCTGCGGAAAGCCTTCAAATACCTGCCCGTCCGGGCCGCTGGGAGAGAGCCCTTCCTATTCCATTCCTCCTTTTTCCGGACCTGCCTCAACCCGCACGCCATCAACGTGACCACCGTCCACGACTTCACCAACGAGTTGTTCCAGACGGGATCCGGAGCGCGGAAGGAGCGCGGGATCAAGGACCGGGGCATCCGGCATTCAGACTTCATCATCTGTATTTCCGAAAATACGAGAAGGGACTTCTTCCGCTTTTATCCGGACTTCCCGGAAGAACGGGTACGGGTGGTCTTCAACGGTGTTTCGGAGGCTTTCCGGCCCCTGTCCGATGTGCAGGGACTCCCCTTCGAGAAAGGGTCTTACCTGCTTTTCGTCGGCGCGCGCGGCGGCTACAAGCATTTCGACATCCTGCCCGAGGCGCTGCGCCGCAGCGGACTCAACCTGGTCTTTACCGGCGCCCCCCTGAGTCCCGGGGAGAAAGCCGCCCTCGCGGGCCTCGAATCCCGCTGCCACCACGCCGGTTGGGTCTCGGACGAGGCGCTCAACCGCCTCTACAACGGCGCCCTGGCCCTGGTCTACCCTTCCGCCTACGAGGGATTCGGCCTGCCGGTGGTCGAGGCGCAGAAGGCCGGCTGCCCCGTCATCGCCTGCAACGCTTCCTCCATCCCGGAGGTCATCGGCCCCACGCCCCTGCTGATGGACGAATCCACCCCCGGGGCCCTGCTGGACAAACTGGATCTGTTGAAGGAGGAAGCGGTGCGCGCCGCCGTCATCCGCGACGGCCTCGAGAATGCCCGTCGCTTCAGTTGGGACCGGATGTACGAAGGAATCTTGGAGGTTTACAGACAGGCCCTTATCTACGGAAAACGCCGCTGATGCCATGGATGCCCAGCATCTTGGTCAGATGCCCGAGTTTCCAGGCAAAGGGGATGCCCCCCGCCCACAACTGCTTCCACCGGTTCTCCGGATAGACCGCCAGGTACTCCTTGCGCGGCAGCGGCAGCGCATTCATCTGCACTTCGGCCTTGAGGGCTGAAATCTCCCGCCCGTACTTATCGGAAAGCCGGTTCCGCTCCAGGAAAGAAAGAATCACGGAGACGTTCGCCTGCTGTTTCGCGAGCTTGCGCCGTACGTCCTCCGACAGGCAGGTGCCGCCCGGGTGGATGCGGTACCCATACAGGGGCTCGCGGACATAAGCCACTTTCGAACTCTGATAAAACAGCTGGACGCAGAGGGTCTTGTCCTCCCAGATGTCGGCCTGCGGGGGGAACTCCACCCGCTCATACAGGGAGCGCCGCACCAGTTTGTTCCACAGATAACCCGGGATGCTCCCGTCCAGGACGGCGGCGACCGCATCTCCTTCTTCGTCCTGCCAGCCCCGCCCGTAAGCGCTCCCGCCTTCCTGCAGGATATTGTAATCGCAGACGGCGATGTCGGCTCCTTCCTGCAGCGCCTGACGCAGCAGGGTCTCGTATTGGGCCTGAGCGGGAATGTCGTCACTGTCGCAATGGATGACGAACTCGCCCGTCGCGGCCTCGAGCCCGGCCGCCCGCACCGCCGCCTGGCCGGAATTGACCGGCATACGCAGGCAGCGGACTTGCCCCTTGCGCCGGGGATACTCCTCCAGGACCTCCCGGAGAATTTCCATGGAACGGTCCGGGGTGCAATCGTCCACGAAGATATACTCCATATCCTCCAGCGTCTGGCCGAAGAGGCCGCGGCAGCACGCGGCGAAAAAAGGTTCCGCCTTGTAAACGGGGACGATTACGCTGACTTGCGGCATAGGGCTTTCTTGATGAGGTGAAGTTGGTGGTGAAGGGCCTGATAAGCCGGGAGAAAGGCTTTCCGGCATGCGACCAGCAGCCTGAGAGAGCCCAGTCCCTGTCTTTCCACCCTCCGGTATATGTCCGTACGGATCCGAGGCCTGGGTGAGGGTCCGGAAAGGCCGGCATTGCTGCGGAAGGCCTCTGCCGGCGCCCGCTCCTGAAGAAAAAGCGAATCGGAAACAGACTCCAGGAAAGAACGTCCTTTCCCGGTATGGACCAGGATCAGGGAACAGCCGGCTTCCAGCGTAGATTCGGGTACGCCGGTCCCCTTCAAGCCCCAGAAATCCCCCAGGGTTAGGTCCGCCGTCCGCTCCGTGCCGGCATGCTTGCATCGGTAGCAGGACTCCCGGAACACCCAGTCGGACTGATACAGGGCCATGAAGGCGCAGTCCCGCCTCCGCAGGGATCGCGTTCCTTCCTCCGTCACGATCGTGGACGAGAGGTCCGTGGTCCAGCAGTCCGTCCTGCGGAAACGGAAAGAAGCGGCCGGGAAGGGTCCGTATTTCCCGTGCAGGTCGTCCAGGTACCGGTCGAACAGGGTCTTGGAAGGCACGCCGTGACAGACGATTTCGGCCGTCAGCAAATGTTCCTGAAGTCCTTCTCCCAGACAGGAACGCAGACCGGCGACCTGGCAGGGAGTCCCGGAAAAGAAAACGTTGCGGCCGTCTTTCAGATACCCGGCGATTTCGCGGAAACAGTCGTCCAGGCGGCTTTGCACATACTTGGATCCGCGCATCTTCCCGAGTTCCGGCAAGCGGTCCGTACAGATGTGACGGACGCCGCCCTCATCCAGGATGGCGCCGCAGACCACGCCGCCGTCGCCGATCACTTTCTTCCCCAGCGCATAGAAAACACCGCCCGAGGCACTCGCAGCCCGCTGCTCCCCATCCTGCGCCCAGGCGGCGAAAACCGCCGACGGCGACTTTTTCGACACGGGATTCAACTCGGGGCAGGCCTTCACGCACAGGCCGCAGGATACGCAGCGGCCGGCATCGATTTCGGGATAGAGGAAACCCTCGGCGTCCTGCCTCATCGAGATGCAGGATGCCGGGCAGGCGCTCCGGCAGGCGGAACACCCCGTACAATCCATTCTATCAGCCAGCCGTATCATCGGGTCCACACACAAATATACGGGTTTTTCATTTGTTTTCTTATATTTGTCCGACAACTCTCCGCTGGGATCATGAAAGTCGGTATCGTCACCCTTCCCCTCAAGAACAACTACGGCGCATTCCTGCAGAACTGGGCGCTGCAGCAGGCCATCCGGCGCTGCGGACACGAGCCCGTCACCCTGGACCGCGTCCCGGCCCTGCCCCTGGGCGAATGGGTGAAACTGAATGCCAAAGCACTGATCCGGCTCCCCTTCCCCGATCGCCGGAGGCCCTTTCTCCCGGCCCCGAGACAGAGCCGGGTCGGAGCCTTCAAGCGCTTCGCAGAGGAACGGCTGGCCCTGACGCCGTCCTTTTCCCGCTATTCCCCGAATCTGATCCCGGCCAACGCCCTCGACTGCGTGGTGGCGGGCAGCGACCAGATCTGGAGACCGGCTTTCGCCTCGTCCGCCCTGGAAGACCTGTATCTGCGCTTTGCCCAAGCCGCGGAAGTGCCGGCCTTCACCTACGGAGCCTCCTTCGGTTGTGATGAATGGGAATATACGCCTGAGCAGGAAGCCGCCTGCGGCAACTGGATTCGGAAGCAGCAGGCCGTGTCCGTCCGCGAAGAGAGCGCCGTCGCCCTGTGCCGCGAGCATTACGGAATCCGGGCGGATCGCGTCGTCGATCCGACCCTGCTGCTGGAAGCTTCCGATTATGAAACGCTGTGCGGCGCCGTCCCCCGCTGCGAAGAGCCCTATCTGCTTTCCTATGTCCTGGATGCCGGCGACGATACGGACGCGCTCGTGCGGGATGAAGCGGTGCGCAGAAAGCTGAAGGTCAAGACCATCCCCACCGACGTCAACGCCCGGCTCGGCGTTCAGGAGTGGCTGGCCGCCTTCCGGGATGCCGCCTTCGTCATCACCGATTCCTACCACGGCACCATCTTTTCCATCCTCTTCGGGAAAGCATACCGCTGCCTGCGCAATTCCTTGCGGGGAAACTCCCGTTTCGACTCCCTGCTTTCTCTCACGCCGGAAACCCTGGAGACCTTGAAACAAGCCTCCTGGCACTATCTGGAGTCGAATCTTTCCGGGAAAAAGGCCTAGCCGGCCAACTCCTCGAACAAGCGGACGTAAGCGTCCCGCATCCGCTCGCCCGTCAGCTGGAGGGCCCGCTCGCGGCAGGCCTCCGGAGGATAGGGGCGGTCTGCGGCGATTCGCAGGATTTCGGCCTTCAGGGCCTCGTAGTCGTTCTTGTCCACCGCGCTGCCGCAGCGCTCATCGATGATCTCGGGACTTCCGCCCGTCCGGTAGGTCAGGACGGGGGTTCCGCAGGCGAGCGCCTCGATGTTGACGGTCGGGAAGGTCTCCTGGCGGGTCGGGTTGACGAACAGGTCCGCCGCCGTGTAGAGGGCCGCCAGTTCCTTCCGGTCCGCCGTCCGGTGGATGGAGAGGATGCGCCCGGGCAGGGCCTTGTCCACTTCCTCGTCCGTCCCGACGAGCACGAAGGCGAAACGCTCATCCAGTTCACCCGCGAGCCGCACGAACACGTCCAGCCCCTTCGGTGGCCCCCACGCCATCGCCACGCCGAGCAGGATAAACTTCCCTTCCAGGCCCTTCCGGCTCCGGAAACCGGACTCCGTCGGGCGGAAAAGGTCCGTATCGATTCCATTCCGTATGATACGGACGGAGCAGTCTTTCAGATAGGATTGACGGACCAGCGATGCCATCCATTCGGAAGGCGAGACCATCGTCAGGTTCGGCATCCCGCCGATGAACTTGCGCTTGACGCGCAGCAGGCGAGCGGCATTGTCCACCCGGCTCTTGGGGAACCAGCGGTACGCCGGACAGCCCTTGCAGTCCGTTTTCCATTTATCGCAGCCGATCCCGTCGAAATGCGTGCAGTGGCCCGTCAGGGGCCAGCAGTCGTGCAGGGTCCAGACCACGGGAATCCCCTTCTTGCGCAGGTAGCGGAAGAGTACGGGGATATTGACATACCAGCCCAGCAGGCAATGCAGATGGACCGCATCCACCTGGAAGCGGTCCAACTGGCGGACCAGGCGTCGCGTGGAGAGGCGGAACAGCAGGTCCTCGCAACCCAGCCACTGCGACAGGATCAAGCCGACATTGCGCTCCACGCGCGTGCATATCAAATAGGAATCCGCCACCTGCTTCTTCAGGTTGCCCCCCGTGGCCGGGTAGCAGACCAGCACGCGGTGCCCCTGTTTCCGCAGGCTGTCAGCGACATCCAGCATGATCTGGCCCACGGATCCGTAAGTGTACAGGTTGATCTCGGCGACGTTCATCCCATCACGATTTGTCCGTAAAGATAGCAAAAACGGATGATTGAGAAAAATTCTAAAATTTTTGTTGTTTTTCAATAATTTCTTTCTATATTTGCATAAAACCAATACACACGATACCATGCTTAACGAAATGTGGAATTCGCTTGATCCCTTCATGAAGGTCATCTGGTGCATCACCCTTGCCGCCTCCCTGATCTTCATCATCCAGACCATCCTGACCTTCATCGGGGCCGACACCGACGGCGCGACCGACATCGACGCCAGTTTCGACACCGATGTGGATATTGCGGACATGGATGCCGCCGTCGGCAGCGGCGGCGTCAACCTCTACACCTTCCGCAACTTCGTCAACTTCTTCCTCGGCTTCGGCTGGACCGCCGTCCTGCTGGGCCGCAGCATCGCTTCCAAGGGACTCCTGCTGCTGATCTCCGTCCTCGTCGGCGTGGCCTTCGTCGCGCTGGTGATGTGGCTCTTCAAGTGGCTCTACTCGATGCAGCAGACCGGCAACATCAACGTCTACAAGTCGGCCGTGGGCTGCACCGGCACCGTCTATCTCCCCATTCCCGCGGAGCGGGGCGGAGAAGGCAAGGTCCAGATCACCATCCAGGGCGCCGTGCGCGAGTACAACGCCCTCACGGAAGGAGAGGCCCTTCCCACCGGCAAGCCGATCAAGGTCGTCGAGGTCATCAACCCCGGCACCCTGCTCGTCGAGCCGCTCGATTCCCTGATCATCTAAGAAAACCATACAACATTTAAAACGAATCAACCATGTCTGTCACCTACATCATCCTGATCGCCGTCGTCGTCCTTTTCGTGACCCTGTCGGCCATCCTGAGGCGCTATCGCCGCTGCCCTTCGGACAAGATCCTTGTTATCTACGGTAAGACCGGCAAGAATGCCACCGGCAGCATCTCTTCCGCCCGCTGTATCCACGGCGGTGCGGCCTTCATCTGGCCCGTGTTCCAGGACTATGCCTTCCTCGACCTGAAGCCCATCTCGATCGAGTGCAACCTGACCAACGCCCTGTCCAAGCAGAACATCCGCGTCGACGTCCCCTGCCGCTTCACCGTCGGTATCTCCACCGATCCGGAGAACATGACCAACGCGGCCGAGCGCCTGCTGGGCCTGAGCGTGGACAGCATCCAGAGCATTGCGACCGATATCCTCTTCGGCCAGCTGCGTCTGGTCATCGCGACGATGGACATCGAGGAAATCAACGCCGACCGCGACAAGTTCCTGGCCAACGTCTCCACCAACGTCGAAGCCGAACTGCGCAAGATCGGCCTGAAGCTGATCAACGTCAACGTGACCGATATCCGGGACGAGTCCGGCTACATCGAGGCCCTGGGTAAGGAAGCCGCCGCGAAGGCCATCAACGACGCGAAGAAGAGCGTTGCGGAGCAGAACCGTTACGGTGAAATCGGTAAGGCCGAGGCCGACCGGGATAAGGACATCCGTATCGCGGAGACCAGCCGTGACACCCGTATCAAGACCGCCGAGGCCAACGCCCTGGCCGTCGAGGGTGAAAACAGTTCGAAGATCGCCATCGCGAATTCCGACGCCATGCGCCGTGAGAAGACCGCCGAGGCCGAGCGTCTCGCCGTCGCCGCGGAAAAGGTCCAGGCCGCGAAGGCCCTCGAGGAAGCCTATAAGTCCGAGCGTGACGCGGAACTGGCGCGTGCCGAGCGCGAAAAGGCCACGCAGTCGGCCAACATCGTCGTCGCCGCGCAGATCGAGAAGGAAAAGCTCATCATCGAGGCGGAAGCCGAGGCGGAGCGTGTGCGCCGCGAGGCGAAGGGTCAGGCCGACGCCATCTATGCCAAGATGGACGCCCAGGCGCGCGGTACCCTCGAGATCCTCTCGAAGCAGGCGGAAGGTTTCGGCAAGCTCGTCGATGCCGCCGGCGGCAACGCCCAGGAGGCCATCACGATGCTGATTACCGACAAGCTGCCTGAGCTGGTCAAGACGCAGGTCGAGGCCGTCAAGGGCATCAAGATCGACAAGGTCACCGTCTGGGATGCCAATGGCAAGGACGGCAAGACCGCGACTTCCAATTTCATTTCCGGGCTGATGGGTTCCGTCCCGCCGCTCACGGACTTGTTCAAGATGGCCGGCCTGGAGCTGCCTTCGTATCTCGCCGGAAAGGCCGCTGAGGCGCAGCCTGCCGCCGAGGAACAAAAGGAGGGTGAGTAGTCATGCCCATCATTATCAACGTAGATGTCATGCTCGCCCGGAGGAAGATGTCCTCCGGGGAGCTGGCTGAGAAGGTGGGCATCTCGCCGGCGAACTTGTCGATCTTGAAGACCGGGAAGGCGAAGGCCGTGCGTTTCACCACCCTCAGCGCTCTCTGCAAGGCGCTGGACTGCCAGCCGGGCGACCTGCTGGAGTACCAGTCCGACGACGGCTAGCCCTCTCACGCCTAAAAAAAGGCCGACCCGTTTGGGCCGGCCTTTTTTTGCGAAGGCTGGACTACATCAAGTCGAGGGCCTTCAGGTATTGGACGCTCTTGGCGACGCCTTCGAGGCGGGTCAGGCCCTTGTTGGGCTCATCCTGCTCGACGCAGAGCCACTGGGTGCCGCCTTCGATGGCTGCCTGGATGCAGGCGGGGATGTCCACCTGGCCGTCGCCCAGGGGACGGTACTCGAACCAGCCGCCCTCGTCCTTCATCGAATTGTCGGTGGAGATGCCGATCAGGGCATACGGGGCCTTGCTGAGCTTGCCTTCGAGGTAGTAGTCCTTCATATGGACGACCGGGATGTTGCCGGCATACTTCTTCAAGACCTCGGCCGGATCGAAGCCCGCATAAGAAGCCCAGCAGACATCCAGCTCGTTCTGCAGGTTGCTGCGGTCGTTGGTGCTGAAGATGTAGTCGTAGCCGACCGTGCCGTCCGCGAGGGTCACGAACTCGAAATCGTGGTTGTGGTACAGCAGCTGGAAGCCGGCCGCCTTGACTTTCGCGCCGATCTCGCCGATCTTGGCCACCGTGGCCTTGAACTGCTCGGGATCGATGCCCGGACGGGAAGCCTCATCCATGTACGGGAAGACGATGTACTGCACGCCCAGGATGGTGTTCTCCTCGATCACCTTGTCCACATCGTCGATCATCTGCTGGAAGGGCACGTGGTTGGAGAACGGGATCAGGCCCAGTTCCGTGCACCAGGTCTTGACCTGGACGGGCGTGTTGCCGTAATACTCGCCGTAGAATTCGACACCGGCGTAACCCATCTCGCGGATGGCCTTCAGGGTGCCGTAGAAGTCCTTCTCCAGGTCGGTGCGCACGCTGTACAGCTGCACGCCGACGGGGAGTTTCTTGGCGAACTGCGTCTGGCAGCATTCTTTCTTGCAGCACTTGCCGCCGTTCCCGGCGCAAGCGACCAGCAGCGTGGCCGTCGCCACGGCTGCCAACAAACGGAATAACTTGGTTTTCATTGCAATAAGGTTTTATTTGACTTTGATCTTGAATCCCCAGATATGCTCGCAGGGCAGCTGCTTGCGGACGGACGCCGGCACGTCGATTACGACGCCGTCTTCCGTCTTCGCCCATTTGAGCGCGCGCTTGCCGCCCATCAGGGTCACGGCGCGCGGCGACACGGGCTTGAAGGCGCCGATCCGGATCTGCGCAGGCAGCGGCTGGCCTTCTTCTTCCGGCATCCAGAAGGCATAGACATAGTCGCCTTTGGCGGTATAGTAAACGTTGTCCTCCTGGTAGGGAGCGACAGCCTTGGTCCCATAGATTCCTTCTCCATTGACCTGCATCCAGTCACCGATTTCGTGCAGGCGCGCGTAGGCGTCGTCATCCCATTCACCGTTGCCGTTCGGGCCGACGTTCAGCAGCAGGTTGCCGCCCCGGGAGACGATCTTCACCAGCATCGACAGGATGGTATAGGTGGACTTGTAGGTGAGGTTCGGCCGCCAGGACCAGCTGTAAGTCATCGTGATGCAGGACTCCCAGGGATGGTCGAGCGCCTCTTCGGGAATCTCCTGCTCGGGGGTCGTGTAATTCTCGTACTCGTTCTTCATCCCGCGGCCGACCATGATCATGCCCGGCTGGTTGCCCCGCACGATGCGGGCGAAACGCGCCCAGTCGTACTCCACGGTCCGGCCGGGATCCGTGACCGGCATGTCGTACCACATCAGCATCAGGTCGCCGTATTCCCCGCCCGTCAGCTCATCCAGCTGAGCGGCGATGAAATCCTGATAGGCGGCCCACTTTTCCGGATGCTTGGCCGGGTCGTAGTTGATATGCTTGCCCTTGGGCGGGAAACGGCGCCACCAGAAATCGTTGCTATGCCAGTCCGGGAAGGAGAAATACACGCCAGCCTTGATGCCGTGGGCGCGATAAGCGTCCAAGACCTGCTTGGTAATGTTGGCCCTGGGGTCGGTATGGAAGGGACACTCCTCCGAGGTGATTTTGTAATCCGTCTGGTGCGTGTCGAACATGCAGAAGCCGTCGTGGTGCTTGGAGGTAAAGACCACGTATTTCATCCCGGCGTATTCTGCGGCGGCAGCCCATTTGTCCGGGTCGAAACCGACGGGATTGAAGGTCTTTTTCAAGTTCTCGTATTGGTTCCTGTATTCGAAATAATCCAGGTCCTTCCGGGCCTTGTACTGCCAGTCGATGTCGTCCGGACAGAGGGACCAGGACTCGATGACCCCCCACTGGCTGTAGGCGCCCCAGTGGATGAACATGCCGAACTTGAGGTCCTGCCAGGCGGCCAGGTTGGCCCTGACATCCTCCTCTACGGGAGGGACATACTGCCCCGCCGCCGTCAGGCACAGCGCGGAAAGCAGCAGGGAGGCGAGAATCTTCTTCATAGACACAAAGATAGCAAAAATCTAATAACCGAGCGTGAGCCCCTTCTTCGTCGCGGGAATGCCTTTCTCCATCCATTCCGGCATCGGCTCGTCCTTCAGGAAGTGGCCGAAGAACTGGTCCAGGCGCCGGCTGAGGTCCTTGGAATTCCAGCGTCCGTTGAGATTGTGCGCCTCCTTGTTGTACTGCAGCATCCAGGCCTGCTTCCCGCAGCGGCGCAGGGCCGTGAAGAACTCGATCCCCTGCCACCACGGCACCGCCCCGTCGTTGTCGTTCGCCATGATGAGCACGGGCGTGCTGACGTTCGGGACGAAGAAGACCGGCGAATTGTCATAATACAGGTCGTACCCGCTCCAGAGGTCCTTGCCGATGCGGCTCTGGCCCTGCTCGTACTGGACTTCGCGCACGATGCCGCTGCCCCAGCGGATACCGCCGTAAGCCGAAGTCATGTTGGAGACCGGGGCGCCGGCGCCGGCCGCGGCATAGCGGTCCGTCTGCGTGATGATGTAGGCGACCTGATAGCCGCCCCAGCTCTGTCCCTGGATGCCCAGATGCGCCTGGTCCACCCAGGCGTTCTTGCAAAGCTCGTCCGTCGCGGCCATCACCGACTCCAGGCCGTCGCGGCCCGGATGGCCGTCCAGCTTGTAATAGATGTCCGGATCACAGACCACATAGCCGTTGCTCACGAACCAGGGAATGTTGACGACCGAGCGGCTGGGCGCAGGATTGCGGGCGCTGTACATCGTCTGGGAATCCTTCTCATAGAAATAGAAGATGACCGGATACTTCTTCGAAGGGTCGAAATCCTCCGGCTTGAACACCAGCGCGTCGGCCTCGATCCCGTCGGCGCGCGTCCATTTCATCAGCTCGACCGTACCCCAGTTGTAGTCCCGGATCTGGGGATTGGCCTCGCAGACCAGCTCCTCGCCGCGGGTCAGGTCGGTCGTCGCATACAGGTTGCGGCCAGTCTCGAACGACTCGCGGGTATAGAAGAGAACCGGTTTTTTCGGCGCACGGGAGATGCACAGGGCATCCCACTTGTACGGCCCCGAGACCAGGGTCTTGAGCGTGGAACGGCGGCGGCTCAGGTCACGCACCGCGACTCCGCCTTCCTTCGTCACCTCATCCTGCGTCAGGAAATAGACAGGCATCGCAGGGTCGATCACCGTGGAACGGGAAAAATACTGCGGGCGGCTGTAGGGCAGCGTGACGGAATACATCGTCTTCTCAGCCCTTCCGAGGCCTTCGGTCAGCATATAAGGCTTGTCCACTCCGGTCACGTCCAGCACCCAGACATCATACCGGTCCCGCAGCGCGACATGGCGCGCATCCTTGAACCAGGTTGCCCCGCCCGTCGGCGGCGGCAGGCACGGATGGTCATCTTTCTCATCGTAGAAGTTGACGCCGAGGCCCTCCGTCAGGTTCGCCAGACGCCCGTCCGCAAGCGTGTAGGACATCCAGTCCCGCTTCTCGGGATCATAGAACACATAATAGTTCCCGTCCGGCGAAAGACTGATCCGCGTCCACGGGACCGCGGTCGCCACGCGGGTCCGGCTGCCGTCCCGCAGGTCCACGGCATAGATGTCGTGGCAGGGAGTCTGGTCCCACTGCTGGCGGATCCGGTAGGGCTTGTCCGTCCAGGCCAGGAGCCGGTCGCCCCGGAAATCCAGCGGCACGCTCACCTCCGGCAGGTCCTCGTCCGCCAGGCGGGTCAGGCTGCCGTCATCCAGGCGCAGCAGGGACAGGTAAGTCCGGTTGTTTTCGGTACTGACGCGGAGTTTCTGGACGCTCTGGAGATAGTCTTCATTCCAGGTCCAGATGTCCAGCTGGGGCTGCTCGAAATCCACGAGGGTCGTATCCTTCTCCATCGGGATCGGGCAGAGACCGACCGTCAGGGCCCGGTCGCCGAAACGCCAGCCCAGGCTGGGATTGTCGCTCAGTTTCCAGCCTTCCGGGATGGAGGCATGGGCATGGTCCAGCACCTTGTCCACCCGGCCGTCCGCCCAGGTATATACGTCGATAAACTTGGAGGCGGCCTTGGCCGTATCCAGGTTGGCATAGAAGGCAAAACGGTCGCCGGTCTCGTTCCAGAAGACCTTGCCGACCTTCGCCTTCTTGTCCACGACAAGCAGCGTATCGGTCACGCCCGCGGCCACATCATAGAGGCAGAGGCCCGCCCGGCGGAGCGTATCCTTCGC
>JAEEGH010007125.1_pt1 | contig 27050 bp, 17 predicted proteins | sample 9134181 | NCBI WGS metagenome assembly JAEEGH01 (sample SAMN16246544, study PRJNA631951) | gut metagenome | biome: gut microbiome; feature: rumen; material: DP-attached | host: Bos | place: Iran: Karaj | collected 2018-10 | reverse complement strand
ACATTGTCGACCTTATCCTCTCTGACTACGAAAAGGGCCGCGACGTGGACCAGCTGGACGTCTACAATCAGCCTGACCGTGATGCGGTAAAAGACATTGTGATCAAACTCATACGCATCATATATCCGGGATATTACAGAGATAAGGTGTATAAAAGCTACAACGACAACAACCGAATCGCTGTAGTAATAGAAGATGTAATCTATAACCTGCAGAAGCAGATTGCAATTGCCTTCCATCACAGCCCTGAATATAAGGAAGCTTCCGATGAAACCCTGGACTGCGGTGCAAGATGCATCACCCACGAATTTTTCAAGCAGATTCCAAAGATAAGAGAATATGTAGATACAGACCTTCAGGCCTGCTACGACGGAGACCCTGCAGCTTACAGCAAGGGCGAGATCATCCTCTCCTATCCGGGACTCACAGCCTCCACTATCAACAGGATTGCTCATGAGCTCTATCTTCTCAAGGTGCCGCTCATCCCAAGGATGATGACTGAGTACGCTCACTCCAAGACCGGAATTGACATCCACCCTGGTGCAACCATCGGCAAGTATCTCATGATCGACCACGGTACAGGCATCGTTATCGGCGAAACCTCCATCATCGGAGAAAACGTCAAGATATATCAGGGTGTTACAATCGGTGGTCTCTCCACAAAGGGCGGCCAGCAGCTAAAGGGTGTTAAGCGTCATCCTACAATCGAAAACAATGTAACCATCTACGCCGGAGCATCAATCCTTGGCGGAGAGACAGTTATCGGCGAGGGCTCAGTAATTGGAGCTAACGTCTTCATAACATCCTCAGTTCCTGCAGGCAGCAAGATCAGCATGCAGAACAAGTAATTCATACAAATTCACAACCTGCAAAAATATTATTGACCGCAGCATGGTACTCATCCCTGCTGCGGCTTTTTCTTATGGTCTTAAGGAACCTATCGCAGTCCTTAAAATGCACATGAAGATAAGCCCAGTGCTCGAGCATTTTGAAGATGACATTTCGGTCCTCTGGTATGTATGTTGCATAACCCTCATAGAGTTTTGCAAGATACTCTCGCAGTTCTTCTTTCCTGGGCCCCTCTCCACCCTTAAGCACCCGGACAAGAGCAGGATCTGTTAAAAGACCTCTTCCTATCATAACGGCATCGAACGGTAAATCCTGTATTTTCTCGTAGGCAGCCTTGCTATCAACATTTCCGTTATAGCATATGTCGGCACTTCCGCCCTGCTCCCTGTAAGTATCCACAGCTCTTTTATATGCATCGTATCTGGGAGTGCCCGAGTAGTAGTCCTCCCGAACCCTGGCATGGATCGTCAGCTCTTTTAACGGATAAGAAGCTAGCACCTTCATGAGAGGAATGGCTTCATCCTCGCTACTAAACCCAAGGCGGGTCTTGATGGAAACCTCAGGATACTCATCGCCTTCACTTACCTGCGCATAAATCTCAGCAAGCATCCTGTCCAGATAATCGATGTCCAGCAAAAGACCTGATCCCTTATGCCTGTTAACTACAGTAGGTGCGGGGCATCCCAGATTCAGGTTTACTTCCTTATATCCAAGCTTTTTGATCTCTTTTGCAGCCCAGAGGAAATCGGCAGAATTGCCCGCCATGAGCTGAGGAACTATCTGATCCTCATAGTTTTCAAAGGCCACATTCTTATCGGGGAGCACATCTTTCTTTTCCCTGTTCTTGAAGTGATGGCTGTTTGTTGCAGTTAAAAAAGGCGTGAAGTACTTGTCGACTCCATCGCCCATTATCTGTCTATGTATATTCCGGAGGGGGTAAAGGGTCACCCCCTCCATTGGTGCATAGTAAAATCTCATCCCAGTCCTTTGTATTTCTCCTCAAATTCTTCCACGGGCATTGGCTTGTCAAAGTAGAAGCCCTGGAACATCTTACAGCCCATTCCTTCAAGGAATTCAAGCTGCTGTTTGGTCTCGACGCCCTCTGTTACCACGCTCATTCCAAGCTCATGTGCCATGTCGATCGTGTAATTCAGGATAACCTGTGCACGCTTTTGGTTCTCGGTCTTTCTAAGGAATCCCATGTCGATCTTTAGAACGTCCGCATTGATGTCTTTTAACATATTAAGAGATGAATAGCCCGAGCCGAAGTCGTCAATCTCAACCTTAAAGCCACAGTTTTGCAGCTCTTCGATAAGCTTGGCGCACTTGTTCACATCTGATGTTACGGCGGTCTCGGTTATCTCTATGTTAAGATATTTTGAATCTATCTTGTATTTCTTTATAAGCTCGGTAAACTCTTTTTTGATATCAAGGTAGTAGATGTCCTTGGGCGATACATTTACAGAAATGCATATTTCGCCCCTTTCGGTTCCCTTCCACTTTGCCAGCTGCATTGCTGCCAGCTCCCAAATGTATCTGTCCAGCTTATAAATAAGGTCTGCCCTCTCCAAAACATCGATGAAAATTCCCGGCTGAATGAGTCCATTTTCCGGATGGATCCACCTTGCAAGGGCCTCTGCTCCATAGAGCCTGCCATCCGAATAAACCTGTGGCTGAAGGAATATTCCAAACTGTCTGTTGATGATGGCAAAGTCAAAGCTCGAGAGGATCTCTTTTTCCAAAAGAGCATTTACAAGCATCTCATCACTGTACCAGGCAATCTCGCACACGCCGTCCTTCTTGATGGACTTGCAGGCCATGTACGCCCTGTCGCACATGAGGGTGATATCCATATAGGGATCCCTGATCTCATAAATTCCAATCTGGATATGGAGCGAGTAGGACTTACTGGTAACCTTGTTGGTGACCTCTTTTACAATCTTCTTGAATTCCTTCTCATTGAAGCGTTCCTTTGGCAGGCACAGGGCGAAGTGATCCCCATTTATCCTTCCATATACATCGTCTTCCTTGACATGCTGGATCATAAGGTCAGCGATGTTTATCAATATGTCATTGCCCTTATCAAGGCCAAAGAGCTGGTTAAAGAGCTTGAAGTCTTTTATGTTGGAGTACAGAAGAAGATATTTCTTTTCCTCGGGTGCTTCTCTTAAAAGATTCTTGGTTGCCTCCGCAAAACCTTCTCTGTTGTAGAGTGTTGTAAGTTCGTCGTGGGTAAGCCTGTACTGCTCTCCTGTGCCATTCTCCACAATATCGGAGAGGTTCTGTATGGTATACATATGGCCCAAGGGCTTGTTGCTGTCGTCATACAGGTATCTGTAGCGGACCTTGTAGAGCCTTTCCTTGTCGTTGTTTTCAAATACTCTGCACCAGGCAGCGCTGCTCTGCTCAATGCCCTGGCTGTTCATCCAGTCGGTAAAAGCCTTGTACACGCTCTCTAGATTTGTCTCCGAATGGAGCAAACTAAAAGCGTGCCTGTTGGCATAGACACATTTCCTCTTATTATCGAGGAAAATGATTCCAAAACCAAGCTGTTGCACGCCAAAATTAAGAAGCCTGCCCATATAACAGGGATCTATGTTTTCATCCAGATAGTATGAATTTAATCCAAAAATCTCTTCAGGCCCCATACTGTAATTTTACTGTTTTTATGTTGTAAAATCTATTAAAATTTAGTAAATTACTCCTTGTTTCTCTTATACTTTCTATCTACAGTCCACCAGATAAGAACAAGCGCAATGATTGCTCCTATGAACAGATACTGGGACTTTATAGTCAGTTTGGAGTTATTTTTCTGACCGGCATCCACGCCATCCTGATACAGAATGAGCGATGTTCCAATGTTATGGCTCATAACTGAGAGCGTGTCCGCATCAGTATCAACGTCATCGTCAAGAGCGCACACGCCCATGACATTGGTCATAAGGTAATAGCCCCTGCCCTCCGCCACAAGGTAAAGCGGAACATCAATCTGAAACTCAACGTCTTCATACAGAGTATCAAACGGAATCTTTTCCCCTCCGCCTATGGTTTTCTCTGCTTCCGCCTCAAGGTATACTCCCCTTTGAAGATCGCCCATGGAAATCTCAGCCTTGGTAATGCCCTCTGTAAAGCTCTTTTCCTCGGCAGAATTGGTGAGTTCATCAGTCATGTAATAATGCAGATCCACTGTTGCGTAACCGCCGACAGCAACTTCCTCAAGCTCTTTATCCGTAAGGCATGCAGTTGCTCCATCATAATAACTGCCAAATCTGACAGCCGGCGCAGCAACTTCCGTACCGCTCTCTGTACTTATTGTAACTGTTATGGTTCCAGCTCCGTATGTAACCTGCGTTGTTTCCTGCATGCATTCCTCCGGGTAACAAAGTCTTCATGAATATTATACAATAAACCTTGAAAATCCGCATTAAAGCTGAACTTATTTGCCGCTTGCCGTTTTGACCGATATGTTTGTACCATCACAGGTTGTGATAACATTTTCTGTCATTGTATCGTAGTCCAGGATACCCATTTCATCAAGGCAGTCCATGAGCTCATCATCCGGCGGGTAAGCTCTTGAAGTTGAGTTGACCGCATACCTTGGGTTAACCTTTGAAAGCAGCTGCATTACCTTTTTCTGATAGGCGCCATGGTGCGGGATTTTGATCCAGTCTGCGCTGTAATCATATGAATCGTCCAACATCTGCTTTATCCGCGCCTTCTCGATATCCCCGGTGAAAAAAAATCTCTTTTGCCCTAAAGTCATCATGGTAAGAAGGGACATGTTGTTATCAGGTTTGTCAGTATCATTGATAAGCGTTTCCGGATCATCTGAGGGAATGATCTCCATGGTGAGGTCGTGGAACTGTAGCGAAACAATTTCATTTACAAAATAAACGTTGTCTCGTCCCTTTACCTTGGCCATAAGCTCTGGATAGAGCTTCTTCTCGCTCACATAATCAGGAAGATAAACAGACTTCACGTCGTAGTTCTTAAGGATAGCTGCCGCACTCCCAATGTGATCACTGTCGTAGTGAGTCAGGATCATATAATCGATACTGGAAATCCTGTTCTCATTCAGGAAAGAAGCTATGGTTCTATAAGCCTCCCCAGTTCCTGTATCGATTATCCCGACGCTGTCTTTGTACTGTATTACAGCACAGTCCGCCTTGCCCACAGCCAGATTAGTTATGACAAGATTGTCAAAAGAGCTGTCAAAAGAGCTGTCAGCAGATCTCTTACATCCCCCCAAAATGAATATGCTGGAGATAGCAAGTAAGAATATTATGATTGCCAGAAATACTGTTTTTTTCTTCATCAGCTTAAGTTTACTTTATTGTAGGGAATTCAAGCTCGCCATTTCCCAGGTCCTGCTTATAAGTAAGGGATATGGAGAACATCAGGTTTGATACTTCCATTACTTTCTTGAAATCCGAGGTCTCATCATAGGTCTTCACCTCATGAAGCAGGTGGACCTCAACCGCGTCACCAGGCTGTGCTTTTAACATCCTCTCAAACACGTCCTGAGCCTTGATCGCTCCAATGTCATACTTGCCCATGTAATCTGCAAGGGCACCGTTTAAATAGAACACTCCTGAAAGAGGATCATAAGGGTCAAGATCCGGGATATTGTCAATGAGCTTTTTGTTGACCTCATCCTCAAGATTTTTCTTGCAAACAAGGTTGAAAGTCACATCAAGATACTTGTTTTCATCCTTGAATTCAAGAATAGCATTTTTATCTCCCACTTCAAAGCAGGTGTCAAGAAGTCCCGAGAGCATGATGTTACTTGCCTGGATCTCGTTTCTCTGATTCATGTGAGAAAGTCTTCCGGGGATTATTTCAGTGTTCGTTACCGCACGATAGATGTAGATATATGGCTGTAACACTGCATATACCGCTATTATCATGGCTGCGGTGGCAGCTATGATCTTTGTTACAAACAGTCCGTTAGTCTTCGTAATATGCTGCCCAGACTGCTTTTTGATCTTCTGGAAAATCTCTTCTATCTTGGCGTCATTTCCAAAAGCAGCTTTTGACTTCTCGTAGGTCTGCTCTGCCTTGCTGGTCCAGAGGTTCAGCCAGAAAGCTGTATACCCATCCTTCTTCATATCACAGAGGATATCTATCTGGTTCTGTATGAATATCAGTGCCTCCAGCAGCGTATCCCTGTCATTTGCGAAGGTATAGTTACTTATAATATTAACTCTTTTATTATCACTTTCGGAAAGTTGCTTGGGACTTATTCTGTGTCTGCTTACGATGAAGACCAAAACCATAATCGGAAAGAATAATATCCACAAAAGAATCCAGCCAATCTTACCAGGCACACTTGCCTCAGCGAAAGGACTTCTTCTAAGATAGCTGATCTTATCTCCTCCACCTGCTTCAATCAGCATCCTCTCAAAAGTCTTGACCGAATCAGAAACCTTTTCTCCAGGAACCGGAGCTCCACAACTTGAACAAAACTTTTCCCCGGGTGCAATGAGTGCCCCACAATACTCACATTTACTCATACACATTTCCTCCCTGTATTTCATTTTTTCTTTTTAAACTCTGATCCCCCATCAGAGCTCTTTTCCGCCTTTTTTTGTAATCATAATAAAAGACCCTGCATACAAATACAAGGTCTCATTATGATAATTAAAGGCTGCTAATTCTATAAAATTGCAAGTAAATACCTATAATTGTCAGAACTGGCATGTGTATATTGCGTATGCTACTCCCCCCCAGCTGTCCCTGTTGCTTTTGAATATCCCGCCGTATTGACTTATCGGGACCGGGTTAGCTGTTCCAATCTCAACCGTTGCTGACGGTCTGTCAAAGGCAGCCTGCACATAGTCTCCAAAGGATCCATAACCTGTTCCGGACTCATCATCATAGATCAGTCTGTATGAATTATATCCATGGAGAACAGAGGCCAGCGCCTGGGATCTTGAAGCGTTCTCAGCTGAATTTATAGGTGTCCCGTAATAAATAATATTACCACTACTATGGTAGTTTATGAAAGCATAAAATCCTTTGGATGAGTATGAGGCGAGTGCAGATGACTCGGACTGGTTAAGAGGTGTTTCACCGCAGTAATACTCAAAGCATGGAGTGGCAGACTTCTTTTTTCCCATTCCAAACCCTGTAGGAAAGTTTCTGTTCAGATCCACGCCATTAGCATTTGACTTGATCTTTGCCTGCGTAAATCCTGCTGCCTCCTGGCTTCTTATCCAGTTCTTGGTATCTTCGTTTTTTGCGCCGTCGCATCCCCTCTGTGCAATCTCAACTCCGTCTGGATTTACCATGGGTACAACATGAAAACATACATTTGAAAAGAGCTCTGAATACCCTGTACCATTTACATTCGCCGAATAATAATTTTTACAAATGTACTCAACAGTCCCCATGACAAATTGAGTGCACATATACTCTCTTGCATGGATTGTCGCCTGGATCATAACCTTTTTACTTGCGTCCGGATTTCCAATTATGATAACAGGAATGTCCCTGCCATATGAGGATAGTCCAACACTCCCTCTGGAGAGTATACCGGGATATTTTCCACAAAGCATGCTGATATCTTCCATCATTTCTGCATAAGAATATGTCTGATGGTCTGTGGATACTATATTATCCGGGTAATCTGACGCCAGAACCTTTATGGGAATGAATGCTGTCAGTATTGCAGCTAAAAGAGCTCCTGTCAGAAGTTTTTTGCTTGACATAATCATTTTGCCTTTCTGCCCTCGGCTTTTTCAGTCACCTTTCCCTCGTTATCTACAACTGCGTTATATGAAATCTTGTTGAGAAAAGCTATAATGTCTTTCCATTCCTTGGAGTTTTCATCACTACTGGTATAAAGGCTGTATTGGGTGCAGGGAATAAGGCCATAGTCGTTTACTGTCAGTTCGTGATGATCGCCGGATAAGTGGAGTGAGACGTAGACAAGTTCAGAATAAAGATCCTTATTGTTGAACCAATAGTTTCCTAGACTGTAAAATATGGGTCTTTCCTTGTAAAAGTCTATACCCTGGACGACATGTGGGTGACTTCCTATTACAATGTCTGCACCGCTGTCGATAGCTCTTTTGCCCAGATCTTCCTGAAATTTATCTCTGGTATAAGAGTATTCCAGACCCCAATGTATATTAGCTATGACATAATCTGCGTTCCGGCGGGCCTCTTCTATGCTTCTCAGAAATATCTCCGGGTTATAGCAGGCCAGGATACCGGGGCCGGAATCGGTTGCTTCCTGTGTCCAGTATTTTGCTGAGTAAGATTCTGCACAAGAAGCTGCGCAATAAGCGATGGTGTAGTCGCCCACAGAATAATAGTGAGGTTTAGCAGCATCCGAAATATTTCTTCCGGCTCCCACATATGGGATGTTGTCGGATTCCAAAGTCGTAAGTGTGTCCAATAGAGCTTCTTCGCCATAATCGGCAACATGATTGTTTGCCAGGAGGACTACATCAACCCCAAGCTCATCAAGGATTTTTACGCGCTCCGGATCTGCCCTGAAAGTGTAGCTTTTTCCTGGAATTGGAGTTCCTCTTTTGCTATATGTATATTCATTGTTGAGCATGAAGTAGTCAAAGGATTTCATCTTGTCCAGAAGATTTTGGGAAATGCATCCCTCAATTCCATTGTCCAATGAATCCATATGCTGTGTTGTTGCCCAGTTTTCATCCAGGTTGAAGTCGCCCGCAAATCCCAGAACGATATCTATATCCTCAGAAAAGAATCTGTCGATTCCGTTGGCAATTCCCACAGCAGCATTGTTTTGGAAATCCTCAGTTTCCATAAGCTCATCCTCGCCGGGATTGCTCATGAAGCCCATCTCTATTATTGTAACAGGGACTTTGCTCCAGTTGATGCCGCTCATGTTATCAGTTCTAAGAACCGACATCTTCCTGATGCCAGTCTGCTGCGTCATACCGTCAAGTACATATTCTGAAAGGCGGTAGCAGGAATCAGCCATATAGCTATTGTATGGATTATTGGCCGTCTGACATATTGTCAGTGCGCCGTTAACTGAACTGTTCTCAACGCTATTAGCATGTATCCTTATGAAAGCATCGGCATTAGCGTTATTGGCAATCGCAGCTCTTTCGCTATTACTTATGTCTACATCATTGCTGGTTCTCGTCATAATTACAGTGTAGCCGCGGCTCTCAAGTTCTGCCTTGAGTTTCATTGCTACCGACAGACACAGCTGACTTTCCGGCACCTTCGTCGAAACTCCTGTAGCTCCGGTTGTAACCTTTGCTTTGGTTTCTTGTGCTCCGGGGCCTATCGGCTCTTTTGCCGGATTTCCATGCGCCTGATGGCCTGGATCAATGACAATCACATGGCCTGAAGCTGAAGGAGCCGAATCCGGCTCTCTTGCAAATGCAGTAATAGGCATAATGGCAATTATAAGTGCTATAACGGATGCTAGCATTAAGTTGCGACAATAACCTGACATAATAACCTCTGGGTATTCAACAACTGTGACTCTTTATATCTGTTACTACACATTAATAGGTTCAGAGATAATTATACTATACTTTTTATCAAATAATTCTAAACGGATTATTAAATTGCGCACTTCCAATGAAAGGCCGATAAGCATAATGTCTTAGATTCTATTGAATTATCAGTCATATTACCAACAAAATATTGCTTATAAAAGAAACAATTTCACTTTTTCTTCAACTATACTGATATCAAGCGGGCGTTCTAATGTTTCCAGAGTAACAATCAAATTATCCCCAAGAATAAGTCCATTCTTTTCATAATCCATAAGCTTCTCAAAATTTCTGGTAGCATAATCCAGTTCTCCAACTCGTCCCAAATGCTCCCAGTATATAGTCTTTTTCTTTCGCACATTCAAAAGAACAAAATCCGGGTATTTGTTTCTATAATCATCAAGCTCAAAACGAGGCTCATACTGATATGGTATATGTTTATTATAAAAGTAATCCGCAAGAATTTTTTCTGACTTGGATCTTACGTATTCACCACGAAGGGTCTTAAACTCAGTGGCTTCACCATAGGTATTCTCGCAGCCTTTATGCTTTTCCATCCATTCTTCAATAGCCATGCTCGCTGTAGGAACTATGGGAGTTATTAATTCCTTTCTTACAGGACACATTCTCTCATAGATGTGATCAATAGCATCCGGGGCATAACCATCTACAAATTTCTTGAGCCTATTTCTCATACTCACAAGAGTCCTGTAGACCTTTTCCTCGTAATCACGTTGAGCTAAAAGCTGAATCTTCTCTTTCTCTATAGTCGATATATACTCTTCCTTATCGGCGCCAGGCCTTCTGTAATAGAATTGCCTACAACCGTGGCTTGTAGCCACTCTAATATTCCCGGGTTCAAGGTTTTTATAAATTCTTAGCTTCCTTTCTACTTCCTGTAAGAGTTTTTCTACCTCTTCTAACTTAACTTTTAGTTCTTCATTCACAGTTGACATATTTTAGTTAATTCCTTTCATATTTAAACAATTATTTTTACGTCTATATTTTCTTTTTCAAAGGTTCATCGGTAGCACAAAATTTTGGCTACCCCTATATTTCAATAATGAAAATTTTGTTGGAAGAAATCAGCCTTTCGCTTCACTAAACTTAAAGAAAATCTTATGATATTTACCCCTCTTCTAGTCAAATTCACAGAACAGTGGTAACACAACACTACATTTACGTTTATCAGAGAAAAAAGCAGAAAACAAAGGTAGTCAAAACCACCATCTTCTTCCAACGAATTTAAAAAAAGGGTTTTTAGAGGTAACTCCAGAAATGTGTTACCTTTATTTAGAACAAATCTGAATACCAGATGTAATACTTGACTTTTTATAGTGTATAATTCTACTTTATTTCGTTCCAGACAGGATTCTAGTTAAATAATGCTTTTTCATACAACATAGGCCGCCAAAATACAACCGCAAGTATTAAAACTCTAGCAAAGCCCGAATTCAAGGGCATTTGCGATCATGTATTATTATCTCAGACTACGTTAATAAAATATTTGCACAAAGTGGATTCAAGCAGTATTCACAGATTTGGACTACTGCAATTTTGAATAAATCTGAATTATTGAAGTAATTCCAGGTCACTCACTGGTCACCAATTTTAAAAATCACAAAAGAAAAACCGCTCGACTGAGCGGTTTTCACAAATCGGAGTGACGTGATTCGAACACGCGGCCCCTACCTCCCTAAGATAGTGCTCTACCAACTGAGCCACACCCCGATATGCTTTGAACCGATTGCCTCGGTTCATCAGCAACGAATTACATTATATAACGAGGTTACTTGAAAAGCAAGCCCCAGTTTTTATATTTTGAAAATTCTTTCAACATTCTTTCAAACAGCCTTAAATCTCCCAATTCATGTACACTATGATCGAGCAGATAAGAGTTGCTGCCATAAGTGTTCCGGACAGGAAACGAAGAAAGACAGGGAAGAATCCTTTGCTAGAAGGTGCTGTTTCCTCTGTGCCGCCCTCAGAAGTTCCTGTTTGCTGCAAGCTTGCTTGTTGCATGCCTGTTTGCTGCAAACCTGCTTGCTGCATGCCCGTTTGCGGCAAACCTGCTTGCTGCATGCCCGTTTGCGGCAAACCTGCTTGTTGCATTCCCGCTTGTTGCCTGCCAATTTGCTGCAAGCCTTTCTCCTGCAGGATCACAAAGCCAAGGGATGTGAAAACAAGGGATGCTGTCATATATCTAAAGTCTCCTGAGCAGGTGTAAGGGTACTTGAACACATATAGGCTAAAGCTTACAAGCATAAAGACATAAGTTGAAAGCAGGAACAGATCCTGGAGTTCCTGGCCCTCCGAGTTTCGCACAACCCTCACAGTAAATGCCACAATAAAAACTATCGTTGTGATAATTGCAAGAATAATTGATGCCACGTATGCCACCTGGGCAAATGTAAGGGGGAATCCATCAAGGGAAGCCGGGTAAGCTTCAGCAAAAAGTCCTGTCTGGAACAGGATTACCCATACGTTATGGATGACCTTGGCACTTATGGGATGGAATGGAAAATCCACATGTAAGTCTGCCAAAGTAGGAATGCCTACGATAGACCATGCTGAGTAGTCACCATAGTACATTACGGATTCATTAGGAATAATTGCCGGTGATGGAATGCCCGGCTTTTCTCCAAATCTGATCAGGTTCCTCACAATGTAGGACAGACCGATCGGTATGCAGACAGCTCCAAACACAACAAACTGCAAAAGCATATTCTTGATAGTTACAAGATTCTGCTTCTTAATTACATCCACAAGCACGATAACAAAGATCAGGGCAATTGAGAACGCACAAATAGCCGTATTGAGCTTGCTTATCATACCGAATCCAAGAGCCAGAGCTATAAGAACAATATTCTTAATATTCTTCTCCCTGATCCAGCACAAAGTGCGCCATATTGTGGCAAGAAGGAGTAAAAGCGCAAGAATGTCATTATTGACAGATCCCGCAAGCACCATCATCCTTGGATGGAAGGCAAAAAGGAGCATTCCCGCTGACATAAGCTTTTTAGAAACGCCACTCTCCTCAAGGATGTGCAGCATCACGATCATGCAAAGGCCGGAATAAATTAGTGTGGGAACCTGCAAGTTCTCAAATGCCAATGCTTCTGGAACACCGATAAGTCTCTGAATAGTCATCCAGATTGCCTCGATAATATGGTGAAGCGGCGGATGATAATATCCAAAATACTCATAAGGATCCATATCCGGAATATGGAAAAACTTGTATATATACTCCACATACCCAATATGTCCATTGTTGATCTGTGTAGTCCCGAATCCGGTAAAGGTCCCGCCATCATTCTGCAGCGTCCAGATATCAGTAAAGAGCACATACGCTGTACGGGTCAGCATTCCGCCAAAAATGATATAGAGAATACTCTCCTCTTCTCCCAGCTTACCATTCATATGCCTGCTGGCAAAAAGAGCGATTCCCACTATTCCAATTACAGCAATAACAACCCTTATGATCTGCGCACTAATGGGATCCTCAGGGGAGGTCCAATAATTCCCCTGTAATATAGCTGTAGCAAGTCCCATCAAAAGGATAATGCCTACGCCTTTCCTGTATATACCTTTGCTCAATCCGCTTGAAACACCTGCTTCCATTTAATCTCACCTGCTTAACAATTTATTTATATTGGCCGCTGTAACCTTTGAGTATGGCAGCCTTATGTATTTGCCCTCATCTATTTTATACTCACCGGACAATTCTTCAATGCTTCCGCCACGGGCCAGAGCCACCGCCAGCTTGTACATAGCTGCAGCCTGTCCCTCTTTATCGTTATACACCGTACCTACCATTTTGTCATCCCTGACGGCCTCAAGTCCAACATCAGTTCCGTCAATTCCGAAAATAGCGGGCCATTCGCTTCTTATTATCCCCTGAGCTTCATAGGCGTCGATCGCCCCAAGTGCCATGTCATCATTGTTGGCAAGCACAAGTTCAATAGACTTGCCATTGTCCTCTATAAACTGGGTCATCTTGGTCTGGGCCTGCGCCCTGTTCCAGTTCGCAATTGCATAACCGAGCTTATCAACTTCAACACCGGCCTTTATCAGCGTATCAACCGATTGCTCCGTCCTTACGATAGCGTCCTGATGTCCGGCCTCTCCTTCAAGTACCACATACTGGATAGCTCCGTCTCCGTTCCTGTCCATGGTCTTGTCCGTCCGGCAGGTAAGAGCTGCAAGCTGTCCCTGCATAACTCCCGATTCCGCAGCATCGGCGCCCACGTAAAAGAGCTTGTCCCATCTCCTTATATCTCCCTCAACCAGCTCTCTGTTGAAGAATATGATGGGCACATCCGCCTTTCTTGCAGCATCTATGACTGCAGTAGGATCCGTTCTGTCTACAAGATTTACACAGATCACATTGCAGCCATCCTCAATCATCTTTTTCACCTGGCTGTTTTGGATCTGTTGGCTTTGGGATGCGCTGTATACCACAACCTCTGCCTCGTCTCCCACCTGATCCGTGAAGCTTTCCATCAGCTGAGAAAGGAATGTATCATACTGGTCATACAGCGTGACCCCGATTTTAATCTTCTCCGGTCCCTTTACCTTGACCTCTTTTCCGCAGCCTGCGAATGATATTGTCAAAAGAGCCATCGCCATTATTAGCGAAATACCCCTCCGAATTCTCCCCATAAAATTCCTCTCCTTTATGTTTTACTGCTCTACAGGGAAAAGCATTCTCTGATTTTTCTCATCAAAGAGGTTTTCCTTGTTTATAACCCGAAAACTTACCTCCTCATTCTGCATGGGAGTAAGCCTGTTTTCCATTCTTCTTGCAACGCTTATCATGGCCTGATAGCCCATATAGTACTCATTTGGAACAACCATGCTGTTGATAAGTCCGTCGTCTAAATAACTCACATTTTTAATGGAGACCCCCTCTCCAAAAATGTAAGGATTTATGCCCTGCTTAAGTGCATAATCACATGTCTCTTCAAGTCCTGAATTGTCCAGGGCAACAAGGATATCAACCTCATTGTCCATCTGTTTGTACTTGATTCGGTCACTGATGTTAAGACTGCTACTGATCGTCCACAGGATCTCAGCCCCCGAGGACTCAATGTTTTCAGTAAAGCCCAAAAGTCTTTCAGCAATAGCATCCTGCCTTGTATTTCCTGCAATGATACCAATCTTATGTCCAGTCAGGTCGTTGCCTACAGTGATCCTCACCTCGTTTGCAAGGGCTCTGCCTATTTCCACGTTGTCAGGAGCTATCAGTGCAGAACGTCCTTCTACGTCAACGTCCATTTCAGCACCGCCATCAACAAGCTCAAGAACAGTCTTGGCACTTATATCACTTAGCATTTCCTCTGTTCCCCTGCTGCTGGTAACCTGAAGGATTATTCCATCAGCTCCTGCAGAAATCTCATCATTAATAAGTGCATATTGCTGACTTGTTGCCAGCCCCTTTCCCGTAGTCACAATTGTCAGTTTTATACCATTGTCCTTAGCTGCCTGTTCAAGCCCGGAAATAAAGGCAGTCCAGCGCCCTGAAGAGCTGTCATCAATCACAACGGAGACTTTTCTCACATCCTCGGAAATACCACTTAATATCAGCGCCGCAGTAGATGATACAAATATTACAGACAGGAGAATGGCGATAACAAGGATAAAGACATTTCTATTTTTCATCTGCCCTCTCCTTTCCATACTCTAGCATCTTCCGATTTTCCTCAGTATAAGGAATTGCAGGAAGATGGATTGTCACTGTTGTGCCCTCATCAGGTTCGCTCTCAATCTTAAGTCCATACTGCTCACCAAAACGAAGCTGTATCCTTCGCTGAACATTGATAAGGCCAACGCCTGAACCGTGCTTACGCACACGGGTATCATCAGTTAAAAGAAATTCAAGCTGATCTTCACTCATACCAAAGCCATTATCAGACACTGTGATATAGATATCTCCGTCATCTCCCATGAATCCTCTGACTTTGATCTCTCCATCCTCCATATCCTTGACGCCATAGTACACGGCATTCTCAAGTATAGGCTGGACAATCAGCTTAACTGTGCAGTATCTCTTTATCTGCTCCTCAATATCAAATTCAATCGAGAATGCATCCTTAAATCTGACTTTCTGGATGTTCATGTAGTTACTCGCGTGCCTGCACTCATCCTCAATCGGAATAATGGTCTTTCCGCTTGAGAGACTGACACGGAAAAGAGATGCAAGCTGTGTTATCATAAACACCGCGTCATTGTACTTCTCCCCCTCTATCATCCACACAATGGAATCCAGTGTATTGTACAAAAAGTGAGGGTTTATCTGGGACTGAAGGGCATCCAGCTCGGATTTTCTCTTCTCCTCCTGAGTGGCAATGATGTCCTTCATAAGTTCATTAATCTGGTCGTAACTGGAGCGAAGCGTCCTTCCAAGATGCTCGATCTCTGCCGGTCCGCCTATATAAACACTAGGGTTTGCCTTGCCCATCTCAATATCCCTGATGGAATCATTGAGCTTTGTGATAGGTCTTGTTACCCTTCTTGCAACAAATCTGTTCAGTATAAGCATGGCAAGAAGTGTTATGGATACGACCATGACAACGAAGTATCTTATATCCTTCATGGCAAGATAAGAGTTACTTGTTGGAATAACACTGACCAGTTTCCATCCGGTATAGCTCATGGTATTAACAGTTACAATTCTCTTGTTCCCTTCAAACTCCTCCTTGTGACTTCCATCATCATAGGCGGCAGCCTGAGCATTATTCTCTTTAAAAAGACCTGCACTTATCTGCATCAGCATTGGATGGTATATGAGTGTTCCGTTACCATCGCAAAGATAAACATATCTCTCGGAGGTATTGTCGTTAACACCCTTCATCATTTCTTCAATAACGGCATAGTTCATGTCTACAAGAAGAACACCCTGCCCGGGCACCCCCCTGTTGTTTAGCTCAACATTTCTGCTTAAGGATATTACCCAGTAATACCTGAATGTGGGGTCATCCACAAAGATATTCTGAACATGGGGAAGTGAAAAGTGAAGGTTCTCAGGGCGCTGCAGCGAATCCGAAAACCAGCTCTGCGTAGTCACATCGTTGTCCGGCTTTTCAACTCCAACAGGAGAAGCACAGATAAGTTTTCCCTTATCTGTATAAAGCGCCAGAGAAATCAGATAGTCCTTATGCGCTTCATATAAAAGGTTCATCTGTGTAATTGGAGTTTCTTTGCTGATATCCTGATCTTTGATAACGTTGTAATAGATGGCATCAGACATTCGTCTCATGCTTCGAAGATAATCCTCAAGATTCAGAACCGTCTGGTCAAGAGTAAGCTCGGCACTGTCTGTGAGCATTTTCTCGGATCTTATGGAGAACCTCTCATAGAGGGCAATTCCCATTGCAAGCATACAAACAAGAGCCACCACAGTAAAAGATACCGAGATGGCAACCTGAATGCTTGGGGGTGCTCCGCGTCTCATGAACCTCGATAGCCTCCACTCCGCTTTTAACTTTTCTCTTTTCCCCTTAAAATACTCTTTAACGCTCACTTAACTTATTCCTTGCCGGATTTGTATTTTGAAGGCGAAACGCCAAACTGCTTCTTGAACACATAGCTGAAATAATTCGGATCGGAATATCCAACTTCCTGGGCTATTACATATGTCTTTTCATCGGTCTCAAGAAGCATTCTCTCTGCCTTCTCCATGCGGTAATCCGTAAGATATCCAACAAAGGTCTTCCCTGTTTCCTTCTTAAATACGGTTGAGAAATACGCGCTGCTGACCCCCAGGTAATTGCAGATAAAATCTACTGAAAGATCCTGGTCGGCATAGTGATCCGCCACATATTCCTGTGCCTTTGTGACAAAAGACCTTGTGGTGTCATTTCTCTTATAATCAATAAGCTCATGCATCTTGACGCAAACACCTGAAAACCAGCTGGAAAGCTCTCCCGGCTCCATCTGCTGCACCTGTGCATAGACATCGCTGTTCATATCAAACACCTGTCCAAGATCAAGCTGATTGGTCCTTGCAAACTTATAGAGCTCGCTCACCAGCTCCATTACAAAGAACCTGTAGTTCTGGATGGATCCCTGGCCTTTAGTGTTCTTTTCAATATATTTTCCGGCCGCCTGACTTACTTCATCAGCGTCCGCCATTTTCATCTTCTTAAATACATCAAAGAGCGTATCCGATTCGCTTTCAGCAGAAGCCTCCTTCTCCATCGGTGCGATCTCGGAAATATTTATTGCCTTGGTATGTCCATAAAGAACTCTGTAGGAAACAGCATCTCTTGCTCCCTGATAGGAAGTATCGACTTCAGAAAGAGTAGGAGTAACGCTTCCAACACCTATGGTAACCTTGGCCTTACAAATGCTCTCGGCAAGCCTGCACATTCTGTCGCAGTCGTCGGTGAATGCTGATGTGTCTTTTTCCGAAGGCAGCTGCGAAATTATAACTGTACTTCCCAGATAGGAAAAGAACTTACAGCCCCACTTTTCGTCCATCCTCTCCTCAAGGAGTTTCCGTACTGAAACGGCAAGGAGCACAGGATTCATGCCTTCAGGAATACTTGAAGCACTGATATGAACTATGGCCACAACATAAAATGGTCCATTTAGTTCAATCCTGTAATCAGACATGAACTTGGGGATCCTCTCCTCAGCAATACGGCCTTCCACAAGGGATGCAAAAAAGTCCTCCTGCAAAAGAGGCAGTGAATCCATATAATAATTCTCAAGTTTGGCAACATTGAGCTTCTCATCAATATCTCTGTCCAGTGCCTCATGTACTCTGGTAAAAACAGCCTTCAGCTCGTCTGCATCAATCGGCTTCAGAATATACTCTTCCGCTTCAAGCCTTATAGCTTCCTTGGCATATTCAAACTCATCAAATCCTGAAAAGAAAATGATCCTGATATTGGGATAGAGCTTCTTTAAGTTTCGTGCCAGTTCCATTCCATCCATGTATGGCATCTTAATATCGCTCATAACAATATCAGGTCTTGATTCCTCTGAAAGTTCCAGGGCCTCAAGACCATTATGGGCATACCTGGGCTTCTCAAAGCCCATATTCTCCCAGTCCATCTTCTTCATTATCGCCTGTGCAACATCTTCCTCATCGTCCACAAGCATGACTTTATATCTGTTCATGAATACCTCTCATGCATGAATTTCCAAGCGATTCCCATTGCGATCACCGCAACTATAATTATAACAAAGGCAGCGATAGGGTTAAAGAAGGAAACTACCCCCATGACAAGGGCTGCCACGCCAAGAAACAGCAGAATGATTCCGGCGTATAGCGTATACTCCTTGGGGTGCTTTATTTCTTCGGGATTTTCCTTCTTAATTATACTAACGTCTCGTGTGATTATAAGGCGTAGCCCAAAAAACAAACACACTGCGAAGACCAGCATCTCTATTCCCATTTGGTTAACTAATTCCTGAAATGTCATGTCATACTCTCCTGTATTAGATATTCAACTCTCTTGGCAACTAGGTTTATGTCTTTTGTTCCATATATACAATACACTGATGCAACGGCAGCTTCAATGCCGTTTTCCTTGATAAGCCTTTTTGCCCTCTCCACATCGTTGTAAAAGTATTCTTCATCAGATTCAAATCCGAAGGCAACAAACTGTGTTCCGTTCAAGCGAAAGACGTTCGAATCCCCAAAGACTTCCATAAGGCTCTTTGAAATAAGAACAACTATCTGATCACCGACTTCAAATCCTTGCGTTACATTGATCTCATCCAGTCCTGTTACATCGCAGCGCACGTATCCAAAGGGTTGAGACGTATCCAGTTCTTCCTCGATATACTTTCTGTATGATACATGGTTACCTGCTCCGGAAAGAACATCTTTATAGTTATAGAACAGTACTCTGCTCTGTTCTTCTCTCTGAATGATCAGCTGTGACAGGAAATAGGAAATAATATCGATGATATCAGCTATTGATTCCTTTGATTTTGAAGGAACATTTATTGCTCCACACACACCAAAGATATTCCCTCCAACCTCCAAAGGTCCAAGAACCAGATTCTCGATGTGATTGCTCTTTATCACATTATAAAGGGATGGAATGGAATTCTTATATTCGTCAATATTATCGATAATAAGCTTGTGATTATTATTATCCAGAACCTCATGGAGCTTATCGACAAGACCCTCATACGGCATTGTCATCATCTCAATGGATACAGATGATTCACCCTCTCTGTACCACTCATAAGTTCCACGGTACTTACCGTTTTTCTGGTCCTCAAATATAACGAATCTCTTTGCCTCAAGCTCTTTTCCCAAAAAGGCTATCATCGCCTTTACATTCTCGTCAGGGCTGTTGGAGGAAATTGCATACTGAAGCGCACGGTTAATGAATCTGTCCCTCTTGATTGCTTCATGATCCTTCATAAACCACCTGAGGAACGATATCAGCATGATCAGCACAAATATAGTCATTCCTATCATTGTAAACGTGCCGTTTATCGCAGCTTTCCTATAGGACAAAATGTACTTCACAATATCCAGTCCACCGCATATAAAGAAGGCCAGCATTCCCGCATAAAACAGCCTGTAATCAGCTTTTATCTTGTTTTTACTGCAGTAAACGACGTTGTCTACAGCTATGATCAAAACTATCACTGACATGACTACAAGGTACATTCCAAGAAGCTTTGAAAAAGACACCATCATATCAAGATCATATCTGTATCTGTCATATATTATCCCAAATATGAAAAGAGCCGTCATCCAAAAGCCCACATGATAAAACAGGGAGCGCTTTTGCTTTGTCATGGAATTGAAGAACACTATAAGGGGATACCCTGCCGTAAATGGCAGAATTTTTCCGATTTCCCTGTAACTGTATACTCGCCCGGTGACAAGCTGCATTACATTGGTATCAATAAACAGCCACACACCAACAATTATCGCTGCACTTCCAAGAGCAAGAGCATCAAAGGGCAGCATTCCTTTTTCAGCTGATACTATGTGGATGATAATGAGTACAACTCCGAAAAACACTGTCACCAGACACAGGCTGCACTGAAGAACAACATCCATGGAACTCCTGTAAATATACTCCGCGGCTGGGCAAATGCACACGCCCATGACTCTTCCACGCGCCTGATCATCACGCACTCTCTGAAGAGTTATTGCCACTGTTCCTCCGGAATCCATGGCACATATACCCACTTCATGAAATGCTATGCCATACCCCATTCCTGTAAGATTAGGCTTGGACATATACCTGTATACTTCTTCGCCATCAATGGTCACAATAAAATTACAGTTTTGAGACTCAAAGCAGAGCGAGTCGGTATCGTGTATATCGTCCGGAAGCTTCTTTTCCAGAGTAATGGATCCCTCATACTCACCTGCCATAATATCATCGATCATGACTCTCTCACCCGAGAGTTTATTCCAATCTTCTGAAAAGGGAGTATACCTCGCTTTATCATTCGTGCCTTTCATGATGTTCCTGGCCGGAATTCCAATGAACACCATTATCATAGCCAGGGAGAAGATCACTATATATATTCTTTTTACGGTAGTGTTTTCACTGAGCATCCGCAAGCTCCTTTATCCTGGTGTAGTCCTTAGCTTCCAGGCTTTCCTTTATCTTCTCAAGTCTTTCCCTGTCCGCATCAGGAAGGTTATACTGCACTATTTCCTTAAGGGTCATGTCGATGATCCTGTCATCCTGCTTATCAGCTGCCTTCTTTAAAGTGTCATACATACTGTCTATGAGAATTCTCTCGAGATTCTGCTCTTTTCGTGGTTCCGGCTTCTTTTCCTGCTTCTGTTCCTCATCCGGTATTGGCTCAGACTCCATACAGTACTGGGAAAGTATCTCCTTATACTCTCTGAAATCCCTTAACAGCTTATCTGTGTGCTGCCTGATAAAGTCAATATTTCCTTCCTTTCCAGCCATTTCAAGACTCAGTGCATCCTCGGAAAGATCTATTGCACCAACCAGTCTTGCTGAACTCTTAAGGGCATGAACCTTTATTGTATAGTTCTCCCAATCCTCTGAATTATAGTAATCTTCAATTTCTTTCGACCTGTCGTCTACCGACTGGTAAAAGATCTTTAAGACAGACTTAAAGGAATCCTCTGATCCGCTGTTTTCAATTGCCTTGACAGGATCGATTCCCGGAATCTGCTCATACCATTCCTTCTTCTTTTCAGGAATAACCTTAGGCTCCTCAAATACCGGAGGAGTGCTTTCTTCCTCCTCTGCTGTAAGCGGCTCGTCTTCATTGTCAATTACACTGACAAGCATCTGAGCCAAGCTATATGGCTGATTATTCTTTGTAAGATACGCAACGCCCATAGCTCCGCGGCCGCAGTTAAGAGACATAACCGAAGAAACCTTTTGGAATATGATGTGCTCAAAGTTGTATTTATTTCTTATATACTTCTCTATGATCTCCTTCTCTTCATCAGTGAGTGAGACATAGTCAACCATAAGAATTTCAAGGTCAGGATTAGCGCCTCTTGGAAGGGCAAAATCCAGATATTTTTTATAGCACTGGTCAAACTCGCCCACAAGGAGTCTTACAGGGGTTATAAGGCCTTTTTTGATATGGATTACAGATCTGAATCCAAATGTACTTACAATATTACTTGCAACCCTATTGATTCCGGCACGTTTCATAACATAATCTGCATCACCGGTAATAAAGCTGCAGTGGATATGGGGCCTAAGCGTCTCTATCTCACTTTTGATCCTCTCAAAGTTTCTGCCCTGCATTACCATTCTCTGTGCAAGCAGCACCATAAGTCCCATAGCGCTGCAGTTAAGAGCAGAGTTTACAACCCAGACATTACCAAATGCCCTGGCCGCTTCTTTGGCGTTTTCATACTCGCCGCTAAATCCTGATGAAATTGCAAAATAGATGATCTGATGCGCCTTTTTAACCTCTTGGCTAAAGAACTTTTCAAATTCCTCAGTTGTAGGAGGTGATGAGTCAAACTCCTCTCCCTCTCCCACATAACGCATTACTTCATCTGAGCTGGCCTCATAAAGATCATAGTATATAGCATCTTTTGACCTGATCGTAAATGGAATAATATCAATCTGATGTTCTTTAAGAACCTGTGCAGGCAGATCGCACATAGAACTTGTGGCAATGACAACAGGGATCTTCTTGCTATATCCCCTGACAGTATTCAAACGTACCTTCTCGATTTCAGAGCCGCCTGTGCGTTCTACCTTTGATTCAGGCAGATGAGTTATGATCATCTCTTCAAGGTCTTTTCCCGAAACAGGTTTAACCAGATAGCTGTCAAATCCGCTTCTGTTATACAGTTCTCTACTTTCACCGTCTGCATTTGCAGTAAGAACGATTATAGGCACATGATTATTAAGACCGCTGATCTGCTTTCTGATCGCCTGCATACACTCAATTCCATCCATAACAGGCATAAGATGGTCCATAAGGATGAGATCGTAGCGTTCTATGGAAGTCATGGCAAGAGCATCCGCTCCGCTCTTTGCAGTGTCCACAACTATCATTGTTCCGTCGAGAAGCTTCTTCTCAACAGCAAGGTTCATCTCATTGTCATCAACTATCAGGATTCTTGCTTCAGGTGCCTTGAATCCCGGCTCGTACTTGCCTCTGTTTCCGGTTTTTGTGTAGCTCTCAATACTAACATCACCTATAGCCTCTCGCCTTGTAACCTTCTGCCACAGAGCAACAACAAAAGTGGAACCTTCAGTATAAACTGAGGTTACGGAAATCTTTCCATCCATCAGATCCACGAGCTGCTTAACTATTGAAAGACCAAGTCCGGTACCTTCAATCTTGGCATTCTTTTCCTCATCGACTCTTTGGAAGGCATCGAAAAGATAGGGAATAACATCCTGCTTGATTCCCATACCTGTATCAATAACCGAGAACAAAAGAAGTACGTCATCTCCCCTCGTCTCCTCTTTCTCTATTGCGAGTGTTACAGAACCCTCACTGGTATACTTTACTGCGTTATTGAGCAGATTAACCAGGATCTGCTTGATCCTCACCTCGTCTCCAAAGAGTTCGGAGGGTATCGTGGGATCAATCTCGACTTTAAGCTCCAGCCCCTTTTGGTTTGCCCGGAGCCATATCATATTTACAATCTCGGAGATCATATCTCCAAGGTTATAGTTTATCGGTACAATATCCATCTTGCCGGCTTCTATCTTTGAAATATCAAGAATGTCATTGATAAGGGAAAGGAGCATTTTGCCGGCACCCTGAATGTTAGTTGCATCACTTATGATCTCATCCGAAGCATCTTCCTGTCTTAAGATAATCTCATTAAGGCCAAGGATCGAGTTAATGGGAGTTCTTATCTCATGGCTCATGTTTGAGAAGAATCTGCTCTGGGATCTGTTGAGCTCCTCAAACTTTTTAGTCTCCTCTTTTGTCCTCTTGTTTTCCTCCCTGAAGAGCCATTCCTCAAACCACACCATAAGACAGCAGACTATACCAACAAGTATGACAGAAATCATGATATCGACATCAGCAGTATCCCTGTCGTGAGCAACAATAAGCTCCGGGTTAAAATGAGCATGCAGGAAGAATCCACAGGTTTCCACAGTGAGCACAATAAGCATTACCGGCTTCCATTTACCTGAAAGCATAACACCTGTGTACAGATAAGCGAAAATAATCCACACGAAACCACCGCCCATAAGACCTCCGCCAAAATAAAACAGAATTGGCAGAAGAACAAATACGAGACCAATGACAATAATCCTAAGAGCCTGCAAAGTCTTGTTTCTCTTGATAGAAACAATGGTAACCAGTGGAATTGAAAAAATAGTCACAACCAGTGATATGATCTCAACAATATTTTCTTTTAAGAGAATATCCATTAAAAGTGCGAAAAAAGCCACAACATCAACTACCAGGGTGAGAAGGATGAACACTCTCTCCCTGAAACTTCTGTTAGGGCTCTTCAAAAACTCTTTTATCCTGTTAAAGGTATTGGCAATCATCGGACACCTCCGTTTCAGATTGCTCTGCCATCAGACATTACACGACTCATAACTCTCTCAAAATCATTTATGTAAATTGGCTTACTGATAAAGCCATCAAATCCCTCCCTCAGGAACATCTCTCTTGCTCCGCTTATTGCATTGGCTGTAAGTGCTACAACCTTAAGCTTTTTGCCCTTCTGATCGGCGATGAAACGAAGCTTCTTCATAGCTTCCACACCGTCCATTTCAGGCATCATATGATCCATGAATACCACATCGTAATCGCCGGTATCATACTTTTGCAGTGCCTGTTTGCCACTCTCGGCTGTATCTATTATCATGTTGTATTCTTTCAAAAGACCTGTCGCCACCACAAGGTTCATAGGCTCATCGTCAACTATAAGAGCCCTTACACCATCAAGATCCAGATTCCTCTTTTCATCTGTAACAAAAATGTCGTCAGTTTCAGTATCCCCATTAAGGATCTTTGTAACCGGATACCCATAAAGAGGTTTTGGCATCACTATTACAGCGCTCGTCTTCGGAACGCTAAAGGTGTTATCGGCGCAAACTACAACTGAAACGTCAGTCTTTGCAAGCTCTTCGAAGAATCCGGGATCACCATTGTATTCCTCGGCCCCCATAAACACATGGGTAATACTGCCTGTTTCAAGAAGTCCCTTAAGTTCTCTTAAGTTTGGAGCACTATACAGATTCTGTCTAAGTCCCATAGCCATATGTGATGCCATGGCAGTGTAATAATTCCGGACTCCGGCAACCTTGAATTTCTCAGGAAATACATGGAAAACAATACCCAGGAATCTGTCACCACCAACGCTAAGACACGGCGACGGATCAAGAACCTCCTGAACTATACTGACTCTGACTATTGTACCCTTTTTTCTGGTGCTCTCAATTGAAACAAATCCGTCCATAAGTCTTGTAAATCCATACACTATTGATAATCCAAGGCCTATACCGCCGGTGCTTCTGTTTCTCTTTTTATTGGCCTGATAATTACCCAAAGAGACCTTTTCCTTGTCATTCTCAGTCATACCAATTCCGGTATCAGAAACTTCAATGACAAGATTGACGCCATAATCTCTTTTAATACTGCTTACACGAAGATTTACGCCGCCCTCTCTTGTGAATTTGAAGCCGTTATCAATAAGGTGAGTGATGATTTTTTTGATTTTCTTTACATCGCCCCTAAGAATAGTTGGTACATCCGGATCAAGATCGATTACAAACTCCAGATTTCTTCTCTGACTCATATTATTGAAATTTGAAGTCAGATCATTCAAAAGAGAAGTGATAGAGTATTTATCTATCTCCAATAGAGCATCCCCTCTTTGAATCTCACTATAATCCTGAATATCTTCAATCTGATGGGAAAGTCGAAGACCTGCATCCCTTATTGAAAGTACATCTTCTCTTGTTTCCTTCTTCAGGATCAGAGTAGACATACCATTAATTACATTTACAGGGGTGCGCAGTTCGTGGGAAATATTTACAAGAAAGTCCTCCATGCCGATGCGGTCAGATTCCTCACTCTTTTGCATGGTTCCTAGCTTTTTATCCGCTCTTTCAGCATAATTCATCATTTCAACAAGAGCTTTGTAAATACATGCCTCTGTTCCGCCATGTAGCATGATCCTTGATATTGTAAGACTGTCAAATTCAACTGTTCCGTGGGTTATGGCATAGATGACCTGCCCGATGAGAAGAATATTGAACTCCACAAAGATAAGTGGCATATACTCTTTTCTTCCTACTACAGCAGCTGTTACAAGCACAAGGAAAGAAACTACCACCAAGTCAAAAAAGCTGGTTGTATGAACTCCATGATAGAAAGAGACCAGCATCGCCAGAATTATATAGAAGTTTTCCCTGAAAGTTGCCTCTTTATAATGGGTCAGATGAAAAAACCAGCATGTGATAACCCCAAGAGAAATAAGTGGAATGGTCCATAATTCCCACCCCTGGGAAACACATTCAAACATACAGCCAAGACACGAGACTGTCAATATCAGGATTGCCACATTATGTGACTTGATACTTTGATTCGATTTTTCGTTCAATATTTCATCCTCATAAATCTTAAAAAAGCGCGCAAAGAAATAGGGATATGGCTAGAGCCAGCCACATCCCTATTATAACATGACGCACGCGATATTGAGGAAATTACGTCAATATTATGAAAATTTTAATTATTTCTTAGCTACGTACTTACGGATATCAAGTGAGATAGCTACGAAGATTACGATACCGATGAAGATGTACTGCGCGTTAGCATCAACTCCGAGGTACTGAAGAGCTGCCTTAAGAAGCTCGAATACGGCAACACCGATGATGGCGCTGGATACTTTACCACGTCCACCAGTAACTGATACACCACCGATTGTACAAGCTGCGATAGCTTCCATCTCATAACCAAGACCAAGGTTAACTGATGCACCACCGGCCTTAGCACCAAGCATGAATCCTGCAAGGCCATACATCATAGCGGCCTTCATGTAGATAAGTACCATTGTAAGACGAACAGGAACACCGGCAACTTCTGCAGCCTGTGGGTTTCCACCGATTGCATACATATATTTACCGTGACGGGTCATGTTGAAGATGAACCATGTAATTGCTGCAACAATAAGTGCAATCCAGATAAGGTAGCTAATGCCAAGGAACTTACCTGTAGCGATGTTTGTGTACTGAGTTGTGTATCCACCAAGAGGTGTAGCACCTGGGTAGATAAGAGCAAGTCCGTATA
>JAEEGH010007123.1_pt1 | contig 27057 bp, 29 predicted proteins | sample 9134181 | NCBI WGS metagenome assembly JAEEGH01 (sample SAMN16246544, study PRJNA631951) | gut metagenome | biome: gut microbiome; feature: rumen; material: DP-attached | host: Bos | place: Iran: Karaj | collected 2018-10 | reverse complement strand
CCATAACGACATGGAGCACCTCGAAAAGAAGCTTTCGAACATTCCCGATAAGGCCGGACGTCTGATCGTCACCGACGGCGTGTTCTCGATGGGCGGCGACATCTGCAAGCTTCCCGACATCGTACGGCTTGCAAAGAAATACGGCGCGCGCGTCATGATCGACGACGCGCACGGACTCGGCGTACTCGGCGAAGGCGGCAAGGGCACCGCGGACTATTTCGGGCTCACCGACGACGTGGACATCATCATGGGCACGTTCTCAAAGTCGCTCGCCGGCATCGGCGGTTTCATGGCGGCAAAGGAGGAGATCGTGGACTATGTGCGGCACGTTTCGCGTCCGTTCATCTTCTGCGCGTCCATTCCCCCCGCCTCCTGCGCAACCGTCATCGAGGCGCTGCACATCCTCATCGAGCAGCCGGAGCTTCCGAAACGGCTCATGGAGCTTTCGATGTACATGCGCAACAATCTGAAGCGCGAAGGCATTGCGATCCGCGAGAGCACGACGCCGATCATCCCGCTGTATACGCACGATCTCGAAACGACGCTCCGCGTCGGCAAGGTTCTGTTCGAACGCGGCGTGTATGTGAACCCCGTGCTGCCGCCCGCCGTGCATCCGAGCGAGTGCCTGCTGCGCACGAGCTACATGGCGACGCACACCGAAGCGCTTTTAGACGAGGCGCTCGGCATCATCAAAGAGGTGTTTACCGAATATGGCATCTGAACCGAGAATCGTCGTGATCACCGGCGCTTCCAACGGAATCGGAAAGGCGGCGGCTGCCGCTTTTTCGCGTTACGGCGACCGCGTCTATAATCTCTCGCGCCACGATCCGCACGACGAAAACAGCATGTTTGTCGCCTGTGACGTCACCGACGAATCGCAGTGCCGTGCGGCGATCGATTGCGTTCTGTCGGAAGCCGGACGCATCGACGTGCTGATCAATAACGCCGGGTTCGGCATTTCGGGACCGGTCGAAACGACCGAAATCAGTGCCATGCAGCGTCAGTTTGACGTCTGTCTGTTCGGCTCGATGCGCGTGCTGAAGCCCGCGCTGCCCGCCCTGCGGCAGAGCAAGGGCACGGTGCTGTTCACCTCGTCGGTCGCGGCGGTCACGCCGATCCCGTATCAGGCGTTCTATTCGGCTGCGAAGGCCGCGATCAACAGCGTCGTGATGGCGCTTCGAAACGAGCTCAAGGGCACCGGCATCCGCGTCGCGGCAGTGCTGCCCGGCGACGTCAAGACGGATTTCACCGCAAAGCGCGAGAAGAACGAAGTCAACGAGTCGCTCTATCCGAACGAGGTCAGATCGGTCGCCAAGATGGAGCACGACGAACAGCACGGCATGTCGCCGGACCGCATCGCCAAGCGGTTTCTGAAGCTCTCGCTGCAGAAGAATCCGAAGCCGTTCTGCTCGGTCGGCTTTGCCTACTCGGCGGTGCTGATCCTTGTGAAGATCCTCCCCGCCCGGCTTGCCAATTTTATCCTCGGAAAGATGTACGCGTGAAAGGAGCACCCCATGAGCAAGGACAGCATCGTGATGCTCTGCATCCTCGTTCCGCTCGCCGCGTTTTTCACCGGTATCGGCATTTTTGCCTGGACTCGTAAAAAACCGATGTGGTTCTGGTCCGGCAGCACGGTCAGCGAAAAAGAGATCACGGACGTACCCGCCTATAACCGCGCAAACGGGATCATGTGGATCTGCTTCTCGCTGATCTACTGGACCGCCGCCGTGCTGGGGATCTTCAGCGCGCGCGCCGCGGGACCCGTTATCGCCGTCGGTACGCTCGTCGGCATCGTCGGGCTGATCGTCGCGTACAAAGCGATCTTCAAAAAATACAGGAGATAAGCATGTTCAATCCCACCCCCGCCATGGCCGGATGGTTCGGCTATCCGCTCGAATTACATGACCGCCTCCGCCTCATCCGGGAAGCCGGTTTTCAGGGCGTGCTCCTCTGGTGGGCGGTCGAATCGGCATACGAGCCGCCCGTGCCGGAAAAGGTCGACACCGCCGCGAAGTTCGGGCTTTCCGTCGTCAACGCGCATCTGCAGTTTGCAAAGATGAATTCGCTGTGGCAGCCCGGGTACGAAGGCGAGCACTACGCATAGAATTCACGAACATCTGAAATCCCCTCCGGGGGATTTTTTGTTTTTGGCAACATTTTCGGTGTTTGAACCGTCTAATAGGCAGAAACAACCGAAAGGAGTTCCCAATGAAACGATTCTTTCTTTTGCTGACGGTCCTCTGCCTGCTCGCCTGCGTGCCGACGCCGGAGACGGAAGCGGTGATTGTCAAAACCGATTCGCACAAGCCGCAGGAAGCGGCGCAGTCGCTTGCCGACTCTTCCGACGTCTGCCGCACGACCTACGACGAGGGCGGCGTGACGGTGCGTTTTGACGCCGTACCGGAGATTCCGAAGACCGAACATATCGCAAGCTATGCGCTGCACGCGGCGGGCTTTTCCGACGAGCAGCTTGCCGCCTTTGTGCGCGCGTTCTTCGGCGACGGTCCGGTCTATGAACCCGGCGAACCGACCAAGGAAGAGATTTACCCCGAACTGCTCGCCGCGCTGGAGCTTTTGGAACAGGTCAAGGCAAATCCCGGCGCGTATGAAGCAGGCGCGGATGCGTACCGCGCCGACGTCGAGGAGCTGCAGCAGGCGTACAACGCCGCGCCGGACGCCGACGAGCTGATTCCGAAAGCCGTGGCATTTGCGCGCAACGAGAACTCCGGCGCGTTCGGCTGCCGCGGCGACGGCGGCAGGGACGCGATGGCGACGCTGACCGTCTTTTCCGAGGGCAAAGAGGATCAATCGCTGATGCGCTATCGGAATCCGTCGCGCTTTGTTCCCGAAAGCTATGCAAAGAGCGTGTCGTCCGGACTCACGCTGAACGCACCGAACGTCGCTCAAGCCGAGGCGATCCGGATTGCTTCGGACCTTGCAAAGGCGCTGTGCGGCGATACGCTCCGGTACGCGGGATGCGAACGCGGCGCGCGCGTTTCCGACGCGACCGGCTGGTATGAGCAGGATCCGGACGAAACCCCGCTGTTGGTGTTTTTCACACGTGTTGTCGACGGAATGCAGGTCGGTTTCAGCGCGCAGCCGTCCGCGTCCGGTACGGAGGATCAGAACTTCGCGGACGCGCTTCCCTACGAACGGCTGATCGTCGGCGTCGACAGCAAAGGCGTCTGCTTTGCCGAATGGCAGGCGCCGGTGACGGTCGGCGAACCGCTGTGCGAGAACTGCGCGATCCTGTCCGCCGACGCCGCCTGCGAGCGCGCGGCAAGCTATCTCCGGTTCCTGTATCCGGCGTCCGGCGCGATCGACGCGTCGAATTCCGAAGGGCAGGCAGCGTCGCTCGACGCGCTGAACCGCGGATCGGTGCGCTCGTCCGAGATCGAGATTACGCGGATCGCGCTCGGCTGGATGCAGGTGCGCACCGGCGCGAACGCTCTGGAAAGCAAGCTGATTCCCGTCTGGGATTTCTGCGGGACCGTGACACGAACGTACGAAAACGGCGAATCGGTCACGACTGGCGGCAAAAGCGTCTGTCTCCTGACGCTCGACGCCGAAACCGGCGCGCGCATCGATCGCGCGCTCGGATATTGAGAAAGGAGCCTGTATGAAACGACTGTTGATCCTTCTGTCCGCCCTGCTTCTGTGCGCCTGTGTGCCGACGCCGGAACAGGAATTTGTCGTCAGCAAGGCGGACGACACGCTGGAAATCAGGCTTTCCGCCACGGCAAAGCCCTCGGGCGCGCCGTCAGACGGCGGCGAAACGCCTGTGCCCGCAGTACAGACCATCCCCGACCGCTGGACGGAGACGTTCGAGGCGAACGACACGCTGACGCTACTATTCGACGCGGAGATCGTGCAGAAAGCCGACGGCGTCTGCCCCGTCTTTCGCACAAAGCGGGACCGGTTCGATCAGGCGAAGCTTGCCGCGCTTTTGAACGCGCTTCTGCCGAAGCCGAAATCGGTGTCTGCCGAATCGACAACCAAAGAGCAGTGGGCGGATGCGTACAAGGCGTGGCTCGAACAGGTTGCGCAGTATGAAGCGTGGGTGAACGCGGGTCGACCGGACGACGGGCTCGACCGCGAGGAGCTCGATCTGTCGCCCGAACGGATCGAAGCGCAGTCGCAATGGTACATGGACCGCATCAACGAAGCGCCGGATGAACCGGGCGAACGCGCGGTCTCCGGCTATGACGCGGTGCCGCTGTACTGCAATTCGGTCTATACGCTCGAAAGCGGCGAGCCGGTGTTCGTCTCGGCAAACGAGGACAGCCTGCTTTTTGCGCGCGGCTGCCGCGGCGGCGTCTGTCTCTATACGGAAACGCAGATGCAGTGGGACAAGCGATATGACGATCCGAAGGGGAAGCTTTATAAGGATCCGTCCGTGACCGAAGCGGACGCAAAGGATATGATGATGAAAGAGCTTGCCCGCATCGGGCTGGACGGCTTTTGCGCAGACGCCGGACAGAAGACGAGTCTTTTGGACTTTTTCGGCGACCGGCACAGCTACGTCGAAAGCGGCTGGACGTTTTCGCTCACGCGCGATTTCGGCGGCTACCCCCTGCTTTCCATGCCGTTTACGTCCGTCAATCTCGATTACGGAACCGTGCCGGACGCCTATAACGCCCCGATCCTCGCCGAAGAGCTCTCTGTGTTCGTCAATGAAAACGGCGTCCGGGCGCTCAGTTTCGGTAATCCGAAAGCCGTCGTCGGGCTTGTGAACGGCAACGTGGAGCTGCTTCCGTTTGAGGAAGCAAAGACTCGCATCAAAAACGCGCTGTCCGTCTGCTATCCGGTTTCGTACTATCAGGAGCGCGGCGAGCACGTGACGCTCGAGGTCTACCGCATCGTGCTGACGACGCAGACGCTTCACGCAAAGGATTCCGACGAGTATTACGAAATGCCGTGTTTTGTCGTATATTTCGACTGCTGCGATCTTGAAAAGGCGGAGCGCGACAACCCGATCTATGCGCATTCCGCAATCGTCATCAACGCCGTCGACGGCTCGACGGTTGTGCCGGGAGGATATTGAAATGAAGCGTTTGACTGCGATTCTGCTGCTCCTCTGTCTTCTCGCCTGCGTGCCGACGCCGGAGGAGGAATTTGTGGTGAAAAAGGGAGACAACATTGCGGAGCATACGATCAAAACCAATCGGCAAGATGACGCGCAGCGCTTCCCCGCCCGCTGGGATGAGGATACGACGCTTCCGTGCGGTACGATCGCCGTCTCGATCCATGCAGACATCGTACAGCGCGCGGACGGCGTCTATCCGGTGTATCGCACGCGGCAGTTCCCCGTGACGCAGGCATACGCCGCCGATCTTCTCACGAAACTGCTCGGCACGCCGGTCGAGCGCTGCCGCAGCATGCCGACCAAGGACGACTGGCAGCGCGAGTTTCAGGCATGGATCGACGATTACAACGCGTTTATCGAGGGCGAAATGCAGCAGGGCGGGCTCTCCGGCGAGATGGAGACGCTGACAAACGAGCAGTATGAACAGACGGCGGCGTGGTATGCCGAACAGATCAAGGAGGCGCCGATCTCGAACGAGCCGGAACCGGTCTCCGATTTTTCCTCCGTTCCGGTCAACGAGATGGAAGCGCGCTATACGATGCAGGACGGCTCGACGGCGCTTGTCGGCGTGGGAAACGAATCGGATCACAAGATCCGTGTCTGGCGCAACCACAACGGCGGATGGCTGTGCCTCCGTTCCTATTACGACGCGGAATCCAAATGGAACGACGGACTCAACGGACAGTGGCGCGATACAACGATGGCGCAGAGCGACGCCGAAACGATCCTGCGCGAAACGCTCGACCGGCTCGGCATCGCGGGCTTTGACATTGCGGACGTGCAGCAGGCGAATCTGATGGTCGATTACGGGCATAACGGCTCGGAATACCGTTCCGCTGCGCAGGGCTGGGGATTTGTCTTAAAGCGTCTGTACGGCGGCTACCCCGCCGTCCCGTATGCAGTCGAACCGTCGATCAATCTGAACTATGCAAACGATCCCGCCTATGCGGAGGTCACGATGATCCGGGAGGAACGCATCCGCATCATGATCGATGAAAGCGGGCTTGTCTGTTTCGAATACCATTCCCCGAAGGAGGTCCTGGGCATGGAGAGCGCAAACGTCAGTCTGCTCTCCTTCGACGAGGTGCAGGAACGCGTGAAAAACGCATTTCGCGCTTCCCTTTCCGGCTCCGCGCTTGAACAGATCGACACAACGGAGGTCGAAGTCTATCGCATGATCCTGACGGTGTACACCGTGCATGTGCGCAATTCGGACGACTATTACGAGATTCCCTGCTGGGCGGTGCTGTTTGACGATCCGATGATACGGCAGTTTCGCGACGATCCGCGCATCCCGCCGCAGATGCTTCTCATCAACGCCGTCGACGGCTCCACGGTTATGCCGGGTGGATATTGAAACGAAGCTTTGACTGCGATTCCGCTGCTTCTCTCCCTGCTTGCCTGTGTTCCGACGCCGGAAGAATATCACTCACGCGCGTTCGAAGCGCATCAAAAACGCATACACGGAGAACTGTAACGGAAAGACGCACCGGTTACCCGATGCGTCTTATCATATTCGTGTCATTTCACACGTATCAATAGGTATTGTACTTTCCGACTTTCGGCGCGTTCTCAAAGTACTGCCATTCGAATTCGAATAAGGTTGTGTCGCCGGTGTAGGATGTATAGACCGTCTCTTCGGTCATGTTTCCGTCTTCGTCGTAGACATATTTGCACTGCTCGGTGATCTTGCCGTCGGAGTCGTATCTCGTGTACTTGATCTCGTTGCCGTCCGCGTCGTATTCGTGTTCGTTCCGGTAGCGCAGCTTTCCTTTTTTGTTGTATTCCGATTCCTTGATCAGGTTCCCGTTCGCGTCGTACTCGAATTCGATCCGTTCGTCGATGCTGCCGTCGCCTTTGTAATCCGTCTCTCGGATCATGTTCCCCTGTGCGTCGTACTCGTATTCCTCCCAGAAATCGCGGCTGCCGTCGGGGTTGTACCGTGTTTTCGAAACCGGATTCCCGTCCGCGTTAAATACATATTCGTCATAGAAGTCGAGGCTGCCGTCGGCTTTCAGCGAGATGAACTTGGTCTGGTTCCCGTTTTCGTCGTACTCGTATTCGTAACTGCTGCTCGGGGTCTTGCCGTAATAATACGTCGTGCGGATCTCGTTCCCGTTTTCATCGAATTCGCTGACGCCCGTAAAGGTGTCGCCGTTCGGGAAGGTGCGCGTGGACTTGGTCTGGTTGCCGTCCGCGTCGTACTCGTAATCGAACCACATCTCCAGCTTGTTTTTCTTTAAGTCGTAATCCTTCTCCTGGATCAGATATCCGTTTTCGTCGTACGTATATTCGTATCGTTCGTGCGAGTTGTCTTCGGCATAGAACGTCTCGCTCACGGTCATATTCCCGTTATCGTCATATTCGTATTCGAGCTTCGAGAGAATATCTCCGTCGCTGTCGTACTCGGTCCGCTTCATCAGCAGCCAGGCGCCTTTTTCCTCGACCGGCTGCACTGGCGCCGGTTCCGCCGTGATTTCCGGGGTGACTTCGGGCGACTCGTTCCCGCTCTCTTCGGGCGTCTCAGCGGGCTGTGCGCTCTCTTCGGGCGTTTCAGCGGGCTGCGCGCTCTCTTGCTCAGCCGGAACGGCCTCGGGCGTTTCGGCAGCGGTTTGTGCCGACGCCTGCGCGGGCGGATTCTCCGCCTCGACAGCGGGCGAAGGTTCGGACGGTTCGCCGCCGCATCCGCGGATCTCCAGTCTGTAGCATGTACAGCCGAACGCCGCACACAGCAGCAGCGCGGTCAGCATCAAAGCAATCCATTTCTTCATTTTTGATCCCCTCTTTTCAAAGAAATACGGTCCTGCGTCAAGGTTTTCGATTTCTTCTTCGTGTTGCTGCAGATGACGGAATCGGCGTTTTATGCGTCGTACCCGTTCGGATTCATCGACTGCCAGTGGTAGCCGGTCCTGCACATGTTGACCAGATCGCGCTCCGCTTTCCAGCCGAGCAGTTCGTAGGCCTTTTTCGGATCGGCATAGTTTTCGGCAACGTCGCCGGGACGGCGGTCGACGATCTCATACGGGATCTTCACACCGTTCGCGTCCTCGTAGGCATGGATGACGTCGAGCACCGAATAGCCCGTACCGGTGCCGAGGTTGATCGCCTCGGTGCCGGTGTGCGTTTCTGCATATTCGAGCGCCTTCAAGTGCCCCTTCGCAAGGTCCACGACGTGGATATAGTCGCGTACGCCGGTGCCGTCTGGCGTCGGATAGTCGCTTCCGAACACGCGGAGCTTCTGGAGCTTTCCGGTTGCGACCTGGTTGATATACGGCAGGAGGTTATTGGGAATGCCCTGCGGATCCTCGCCGATCAAGCCCGAATCGTGCGCGCCGATCGGATTGAAATACCGCAGCAGAATGACCGTCGCTTCGGGATTCGCCGCCGCGTAGTCCGAAAGAATCTGCTCGCCCATGAACTTCGTCCAGCCGTACGGATTCGTGCACCAGCGCGGCGCGGTCTCGCGGATCGGGACCTCCGGCACGCCGTAGACGGTCGCCGACGAGCTGAACACGATGCGGCGCACGTCAAACTCCTTCATGCATTCGAGCAGCGTCAGCGTTGCGTCGAGGTTGTTGCGGTAGTATTCGACCGGCTTTGCGACGCTTTCGCCGACGGCTTTGAGTCCCGCAAAGTGGATGATCGCGCCGAAATCGTGTCCGCGGAACAGATCGCGCATGGCCTTTCTGTCGCAGACGTCGACCTTGACGAAGTCGGGCCGCATGCCCGTGATCGCCGCAATGCGATCGAGCACCTTTGCCTTGCTGTTCCGGAGATCGTCCGCAATCAGCACGGAGTATCCCGCATTCAGAAGCTCCACCACCGTATGCGAGCCAATATAGCCCGCGCCGCCCGTTACCAGAACCGTTTGTTTCATATGCATCCTTTCCGAACGCTGCCGTTCGCTGTATTCAATTTATTATACAGGAGTGCGCCGCCGTTTGCAAGCGCTACGCCGTTTTCTTCTTCAGCGTCAAAAGCCGCACGCCGCACGCCGCGGCAAGCACGAACAGCACGACGACCGTCAGCACGTTCCCGAGGTTCTTCCCTCGCCGCGCCGCCTCGTAGTCCGTTTCCGTCGCCCCCGCAAAGCGCAGCACGACCGGATTCATCGCGATGCCCTCCTCGCCCTTCCATGCGATATACTCTTGCGCGTCCGCATCAAACGCGGACGTTGCGCCCTTGTTGTGCGCGTTCAGCGGTTCGCAGAAGAAATAGCCGGACAGCGTGACCATCTCCCGCTTCGCTTCGCCGCCCGCATAGTACGGCGAGAGCCGCGCATACAGCGCTTCGTCCGGTTCGACCAGAAGGCTCAGAAGCACTTCGTTTTCGTCGCGGTCCCGGTAGCTTGTCAGCAGCAGTTCGGACGGATTCTTTCGGTCCGGCTCCTCGGCATAGCGGTCAAGCACCTGCAGCGCGTTGAGATAGCAGTCCGCGCCGCCGTCCAGCGCGTCGGAAGGCGAAAACTCCGGAAACAGGACGGGCTTTGCCTTCTCCTGCAAAATCAGCAAAAGGCACGCCGCAAGAATCAGCGCCCCTAAAAGCGCGCCGTAAATGAATCTCTTTTTTGCGTCGGTTTCGTTCATGGCATCAGTATAGCCGATTTTGCCTGCGATTTCAACCGTGCGTATGAAATCGCGCAAACGTGAAACACTATCGAAAACATGCAAAGGACGGAGAATCTATGAAAGCAACCGGCATTGTGCGCCGCATCGACGAACTCGGCAGAATCGTGATCCCCAAGGAGATCCGGCGCGTTCTGCACATTCGCGAAGGCGATCCGATCGAAATCTACACCGAGGACGACGCCGTGGTGCTGAAGCGCTATGCGCGTGCGCGCGAGCTCGGCGACGCCGCGGAAACCTACTGTCAGGCGCTGTGCGGCGCGCTCGGCTTCTCCGCCGCCGTCGCGGACACGGAGACCGTTCTGTACGCCGCAGGACCGCTGAAAAAGCGTTTGATCGGTCTGACGCTCTCTCCCTCCTTCCTGGAGAAAATGCGGCAGAAACAGGCGCTGATCGCGCAGGACGGGTATCTGCTGTCCACGCAGTCGGAACCGGTCAGAACCGTTGCCGCCGTGCCGATCGTCACCGACGGCGATTGCGCGGGCAGCGTGCTTCTCTGCACCGACGATTCGCGGCTTTCCGTGCGGGAAACGGAACTCGGCGTTCTGAAAACCGCCGCGCTGTATCTCGGAAAGCAGCTCGAAAGTTGAAAAGGGCCGCCGAGCGGCGGCCCTTTTCCCTTTCAGTACTCCTTCAGGCTCGGATTGTTGCCGTTGCAGTAGATCAGCACCGTCGCGAGCGCGACGCCGATTGCGCCGACGACCGGCGGCATGGTCACGCCGCTCGTCACCAGCGAATTGACGACCGCCTCATAGACGGCGGCGCACAGTCCGATCCAGAACAGGATGCTCTTGGTTCTCTGTTGTTTTTCCATAGTGTTCTCCTTTGTCAGAAAAGTTTTCCCAAAACGAACCCGATGACGCCGACAAGCGCGGCGGTCAGTACCGACAGCGTCAGCGCTTCGTAGCGCTTGCCGTTCTTCTGCTCGAGCGCGCGCAGCCGTTCCTCGTGATCCGCGCCGTTCTCGGCAATCGTCTTGACGTTGGTTTCGATGCGCGCAAGCGCCTCGAGAATCTCCGCGATCGTACGTTCAGCCACAGCGCACCTCCGTGTAGCGCGGACGGTTCGTGATATACGCCTCTCTGCCGTTCCAGTCGATGCGATACCAGCCCGAAGGCGCCGTTCCGAGATAGGTCAGCCGGTCGTTGCGGTGCGCGATCCCGATGCAGGGCGATTGCACCCCGTCGCCCGAACGCACGCGCACCGATCCGCCTTTCACGAGGACGACCGCCCGACCGTCCTCCTCCGGCAGCGCTTTGAGCCTGCCGAAGCGGTTCCAGTACCCCGCCTTGCGCACGTTTCTGACGACGCCGACGTCGCGTCCTTTGCATTCGATCTGCGCCGTTCCGTCGCACACGCCGACGTGTACGATGCGTTTGCCGTCGTGGTGAAAGACGAGATCCCCCGGTTTCAGATCCTTCTCCGCGACCGGCATGCACAGCGCGTACAGCCCGCGGCTGGAAACGTCCGTTTTCCGTACGCCGATCGTTTTCAGCGCCCAGTAGACGAGTCCCGAACAGTCGAATGCGCGAATCTCTTTGATCCCCGCGGCTTTGCGGCTTCGGTACAGCGCGATTGCGCGATTTGCGTCCGACGCGTCCGGCTCGTGCCGGCGGATCCATTCGACCGGATCCTGCATCGTGTCAAGAAGCTCCCCGTTGCCTCCCCACACATAGACGCCCCTGCCGACTTCGCCGTTCAGGAGATCGAGGAACCGGCTTCGCAATTCGTTTTGATTCGGATATGTTTGTTCCATATCAGCTCCTTTCTTCCCGACATCTGTATTGTAACATGCCGAATTGTGACGGATTACACACTTTCTTTACAAATCAAAAAAACTGCCGAAGCCCTTTCGGATTTCGGCAGTCGATGCGTGTTTTTTCAGTTGTCGTCCGGCGCGTATTCGAGGATGTCGCCCGGCTGACAGTGCAGCGCCTCGCAGATTGCAATGAGCGTCGAAAAGCGGATCGCGCTGATGTGTCCGTTCTTGAGCTTGGAAAGATTGACGTTGGCGACGCCGACCTTTTCGGAGAGCTCGTTCAGGCTCATCTTCCGGTCCGCCATCACGCGGTCCAGCCGCAGAATGATTCTTCCCATGGCTCACCTCACAGCGTTTCGTCGGATTCCTTCTGCAGCTGCGCGCCGTAGCGGAAAATCATCGTCAGGAACAGCACGAGCAGCGCAATCAGGATCGGCGCAAAGCTGAACGAGCATTCAATCCCGCTGTTGAAGCCGGTCGGGTTGATCGAGAACGACAGATCGAGGGATCTGTTGATCAGCGAATTGCCGATCGATTCCGCCGCGCTCAACAGCACCGCGCCGCCGACCATTACCCACGCGAACACGGTCATGCGGTGAATCACGTCCTCCGAGAACGGCGTGTCGCAGCGGCGGAAGCCGTCGCACAGGCGCTTTAGGAAGATGAACACGACGAGCAGCACCGCGCAGTAGGCAAGCCCCGAAAACGCCGCGTACGCAAGGCGCTGCACGCGGAACTCCATGCGGTCCGCCGAAGCATGGATCAGCAGCCCGTCCGCCGTCTTCTGCATGTCGAGATCGGTATAGTCCGTGCCGTTGATGCTCATCTGCGCGTCCAGCGTCTGCGGATCGTCGGAAATCTGATCCATCCATCTGCCGATCAGGCTCTTGCCCACCGCAACATCCATATCGACCTTGAAGCCGATCGTTGCCGCGTCGTTCGGCAGCACCGCCAGCGCAACGCCGCCCAGCAGGCAGCCGAAACATGCGACCGACATCAGAACGATCAGCACGATCGAAACGATCTGCCCCGCAAGTCCGATGCGATTGACCTTCTTTTTGATACCGTTTTCCATGATTGTTTCCTCCGAATTCGTTAAATGATTTACGTTTATCGTAAATTCTTGAACAGAGGATACCACAGGATTATGCGTTTGTCAATATGTATTTTACGTTTTTCGTAAAATCTTTTTCGATAAAATGAAACGCCCCTGTTTCGGGGCGTTTCGATCGGTTTCAGCGTTTTCCGCCGTAAAACGCGGTCGTCATGCGCATCATGCGGATCCAGAACGGAAAGACGACGTCGCGCTGCTCCTTGGGCAGCTTGAAGATGGCGCTGATGATGTCGGGCACCGTCTTGCTGCGCTTGCGCCAGATCTCCGTCAGCGACTGGATGCCGCTCTCGCTCGCGACCTGAAACAGTGTGTCCATCGAAAGGCGGCGGTCCTCCTCCGGCGTCTCGTTCAGCAGCTTCATAAACTCCTCGTGGAACTGCTTCGCGCCGTCCGCAAAGTCCGGTTCGCGCAGAAAGCGGTTGCCCTCGACGATCCAGCGGTTGCTGTAATGCTGATACAAACCGCGTCGCGTGCCGCGCGTCACGACGTAGTTCGGAATGTTGTTGAGCATGCGCGACACCGCCGAATAGCGCGGCGCGATCAAAAGACAGCGGTCGGCGATCGCCCGGAAGCGCTCGCACGCCAGAAAATCGTCGCGAAAGCCCGGTCCGTCGAAATCGTACACGCGCTTGAGCCGTTCCGGCGCGCTGCACATGGCGGGCGCGTAGACCGCAAGATGCCCGCCCTTCGAAAAGCCGCACATGATGAACGGACCGGTGCGGTTTTTGAGAACGTCGTTGACGTATTCGACCGACGTTTCCTGCCCCGCGATATGTCCGTTGACGGCAAGGTTCAGGTCCTCTTTCCATCCGAGCAGCGTATCGTCGGTGCCCGCGATCGTCAGAATCTGTTCGCCCTCCGGCGTTTCGAGACCGACCGCGGAGAACTGCTCCTCGCGTTCGAGCGACCACAGATAGCGGAAGCCGTAGATTTTGAGATCGCGATAGCGCGGCGCATTCTCCATCTCCAGAAAGATGTCGATGAAATCCCGCGGAATGAACAGCCCCGGCGGGTTCGGATCGCCGTGCATCTTGACGCGGTAAAGCGCCGCCGCCTCGCCGATCGAACGGTCCTCTTCCGACACGCCGGTGCTGACCGCACCTTCCAGTTCGAGATACGGAAGCGAGGCAAACGCCAGCATATCGACCTCGTTGTACGGTTCGACCGCGCTTGTCACGCGCGCGTTTGCGCGCACATAATCCAGTAAATACATAAAACTCCTTCGGATCGCCGCATTGCGAAAGCCTGCGCGATCTGTTATACTGTCGACATGCAGATGCTGTCGATCACAATTCCGATTACATATGAGGGACGCACCGTTGCGTCCGTACTGAAAGAGCGTTTCGACGTGTCCGAAACGTACCTTCGGCGTCTCAAAACGCGCCCCGGCTCGGTCCTTCTGAACGGCGAACCGGTCTATGTCGTCGCGCGCGTCAACGGCGGCGACACGCTTGCGTTCGATCCGTCCGACGGCGAACCGTTCCCGATCCGCCCGATCCCGTTTCCGCTCGACATCGTCTTTGAGGACGAATGGCTGATCGTCGTAAACAAGCCGAAAAACCTGTCCGTGCATCCGGCGCGCGATCCAAACGAACCGACCGTGGAAAACGCGCTTGCGGCGTATTTTTCGGGTGTCGACAATCCGCATCCCGTAAGCCGTCTCGACAAGGGCACGACCGGTCTTTTGGCCGTTGCAAAGAGCGGGTACATCCACGCGCTGATGAAGCGTCAGCAGGCGGACGGACGGTATCGAAAAAAGTATCTCGCGATCCTCTGCGGCGTGCCGGAATCGACGCATTTCTTCGTCGAAGCGCCGATCGCACCGCTGAACGGCTCAACCTATCAGCGTACGGTGACCGGTGACGGCGCCGCGGCGAAAAGCGAATGCACGGTCCTTGCGGCGCGAAACGGTCTGTCGCTGTGCGAGCTCGTTCCGCACACCGGGCGCACGCATCAGCTGCGCGTGCATATGGCGTACGCGGGCTTTCCGCTGCTCGGCGACTGGCTCTACGGACAGCGATCCGAAGCGTTCGACCGCCCGCTGCTGCACGCATCCGAGCTTTCCTTTTCGCATCCGATCACGCACGCGCCGGTCGCGCTGTCCGCACCGGTGCCGGACGATTTTCAAATCTGTTTCCCGTCCGAACAGTAACGCTCCAAAAACGGCAGAATCCGCGCCCGATACCCGTCCGGATCGACGGCGAACGCTTCCCCGTGCTTTGCGCCGTGCACGGTCAATGCTTCCTTTTGTGCGGAACAGGCGCGGTACAGCTCGTCCATCATGCGGTACGGCACGACCTCGTCCTCGTCTCCGTGCACAAAAAAGGTCGGCGTCACGGAACGCGCAACGGCTTTCAGGCAGTTGGCCGGAAAATAGCTCGTCCGCGTTTTCAGCCGCGACACGAGATCGACGCAGAGCCGCGAAACCGGCAGCCAGCCCTTCGCGCCTTCGCGGAACAGCTCGCTCGCCTTCGTGTAGGAACAGTCGGATACGGCGCACCTGACGCTTGCGGGAAGCTTCTCCCCCGTCGCAAGCAGCACCGTCGCCGCGCCCATCGATACCCCCATCAGCGCAATCCGGTCCGCGCCGAACCGCTTCTCCAAAAGATCGATCCAGTCGATCAGATCGTCCTTCTCCCGCACGCCGTACGTGACGTATTTGCCGTCGCTTTCGAACAGTGCGCGCTGCGAAACCGCAAGCACCGCGTAGCCCGATTCCAACAGCCATTCAAACACGCCGCCGTAATCCCACCACGGTGCGCTGCGCCAGCCGTGCACGACGATCGCGGTCTTCTTTGCGCCGCCGTTCGGATACCAGTTCGCGCGCAGCGTGAGTCCGTCCCGCGAACGCAGTTCCAGCCGTTTGTGCGGATAAGCCTGCATGTGATCGTAGGTCGCGACGCGCATCTGCACCGTCGGATCCGGATCCCTGCGCGCGCCTTCGATGATCTCGCCGCGCTGCTCGCTGTTGCCGCGAAACACCTTTTCATAGATGCAGAGCGAAGCAGAGATCAGCGTGGAGACCGGAAGCGACAGCGCAATCAGAACGTACCAGTACCATTTCATCGCGATCACCCGTTCATCCGCTTGATTTCCTGTCCGCGAACCGGACGTCTGCCCGGCTTCGGAACCGGCTCAAAAACACGCGGCGCCTGCGGCTCCGTGCGTTGCGGCAATTCGACCTTTACTGGCTCCGGATTTGGCGCTTCCACACTCGGCGCCGGTACCATGCGCGGCGCTGCGTTCGGGACCGGCTCGGGCTTCGGCTGCGGCTTGACCGCTTCGGGTTTGGGCTGCGGCTTGACCGGCTCGGGTTTGGGCTGCGGCTTGACCGGCTCGGGTTTGGGCTGCGGCTTGACCGGCTCGGGCTTTTGCACGGGCTTTTGCTGCTGCGGCTTTGACGCCGCCGTTTTGACCTTCTTCTCCGACTGTTTCGCTTCGGCGCGCGGCTGTTTTGCGGGCTTTTGCGGCTCCGGTTTTCTGCGCTCCGGCTCGGTCGGCTCCGGTTCGACCGGATTGACCGCAATCAATGTGATATCGTCGCGCACGGGCGGCGTCGTTTTCGGACGCGCAACCGGCATGATCCGCGTTCCGGCAAACGCCGCATCGGGATTCGGCTGCTCGACGGGACGTTTCTTGCTGACCGCGGCGGGCGACGCGCTGTATTCGCGCAGGTTTTCCTGCAGTTTTTCCTGATATTCGCGCTTGCGCGCAGCGACCTCCTCCTCCGTCAGCTCGCCGTAGTTGCGAAGCTTGATCGGCACCGTGTAGCCGTACTGCTCGGTCGGCACGTCGCCGAAGATCGGTTTTTCGACGCGGCGGTTCGTCTGCTGCATCACGTTTTCCATGTTCTCCTCGAACTCGGCGGGCAGCTTTGCGCGGATCTTGCGTTCGACGGCGTAGAGCACGATGCACACGATCGCACACACGCCCGCAACGATCGACACGATGACGAACGCGACGCGCAGGATGCCGCGGTATTTGACGTCAAGATCGCGGAAGAACGGGTTGTCCGGGTAGACATAGACGGGATCGTCGGTCTGATCGGCAAGCTCTTTCAAACGCGACAGATCGAGTTTGACCGTGTCGGTCGAGCGGCTTTCGCCCGACGGATCGGTTGCGTCGACGCGGAACGTCAGCTCCGGAATGCCGTCGAGCTGCAGCGAGGTCACAAAGTACGTCTCGCCGTTCTGCAGCTCGTCGTAGGATTTGAGCACGCCGAACAGCGTCAGTTCGCTGAGCTTCGCATCGCGCAGCGTGACGGAGCTGAAATTGCGGATCTCGAACTGGATCGAGGCGCAAAGCTTGCCGTTTTCATCGTAGTACGCGCGCTGCAGCACCACGTAGAGTCCCCAGTTGACGGAATCGGACGCGACATACGGCACCGCGTCGTACTGGTTCGGATCGGTCACGGTGAACTTCTTCTCCATGCAGTCGATCGCGGTCAGATGGAAGCGGATCTTGCGGATCGTGCCCGATGAGATCGCGCTCGGGACCGTATAGAACAGGACCTTGCTCTGTTCGGGCGCAAGGTCGAACGGAGCGTCGATCTCCGTATTGATCTCGTCGTACAGCTGAATGTCGGTGACGGTGCGGTTGCCCGCGTTGGTGATCGTGATCGCAAACGTCGAGCCTTCGCTCGTCGTCGGATACTGCTCGACCTCGATCAACAGATCGACCACGACCGATTCGACCACCAACGGCGTCTCGGCACGCGTCTTCTGCTCGCGCATGCGCACGGTGTATTCGATCTCGGGTGCAAAGGACATGTCCTCCTTGCCCATCGTATAGGTGACTTCGATGCTCTTGCTCTCGCCCGCAAACAGATCGGTTGACGGCAGACCGATGCTCTGCATGCTCTGTTCCGGATCGTAGAGCTTCAGACCGCTCATATCAAACTTGGTATCGTTGGTGATCGTGTACGTGACCGTGAACGTCTCGCCCGCACGCACGCGCTCCGCGCTCGCCGTCGCCTTGACCGACAGTTCCGGCGGAATGAACCGGTCGATGCGAATCTGCGCCTCCGTATCGTGCTCGTGCACGATCGTCGAGGTCAGACCGGTCTCCTCGTCAAAGACGACCTCGGATTCCTTCCACGAAAGCAGATAGGTCACATACGTGTCCAGCTGTTCGTCCGCAACCGCAACGTCGGTCAGATGGAACTCCTTCGTCCCGCCAGCAAGCACGGTGATCGATTCGTCGAGCGTCAGCGTGCGGTCCTCGTAGCCGCCGGACAGCGTCGCGTGTTCGAGCGTGTAGTCCTCGGCTCCGTTGTTGCGGATCGTAAACAGCAGATCGGGGATCGTGCCCGCGGTTTCAAGCTCCGGATCGGTCTCGATCTGAATCGTCATCGAAATCGGATGCCCGGCGTCGGCAAACACGCCCGCGGGCGGCACAACGCCCGCAAGCAGCAAGACCGCTATGCAGATGAGAAGCAGTCTCTTCTTCATGCTTCCTCCGGAAATCCGAAATACCCTTCTTCAAATGCTTCCGCCGAAACGCGCCCCTCGGTGCGCTCGGTCAGCGCCTTCAAAAATGCCTCCGCGCGGTCGGAGCGACAGCGGAATACGCAGTCGATCGCGTCGGAATACGCTGTGTGCTCGACGGCGCCGAAGCGTTCCAGAACGCTCTGCACGCCGTTCCAGTAGGGATACGCAACGCGCAGCCGGAAGCCCTTGCACGGCAGCATGTTGAGTATGCCCGCCGCCTCCGCCGCGTCCGACGCCGAACGCGTATACGCGCGCACCAGTCCGCCCGCGCCCAGAAGGATGCCGCCGAAATAGCGCGTACTGATCACCAGCACGTCATAGAGATCGCGCTTTTTCAGCACCTCCATCATCGGCAGTCCCGCCGTGCCCTGCGGTTCGCCGTCGTCGGAATAGCGCGCCGCGCCGCTTCTCAGCCGGTACGCAAAGCAGTTGTGCGTCGCGTCCCAGTGCTGTTTTTTGATGCGTTCGAGGATTTGAAGCGCCTCGCTTTCGTCCGACACGGGAAAGCAGCGCCCGATAAAGCGCGACCGGTTGATCACATATTCGGTTTCGCTGTTCGCCGCGACCGTTCGGTACGGTCTGAGCCCTGCATTTCCTTCCAAGAACGCTCCTTTTGCACAAAGGTGCAGATTTTTCTGTTTACAGTATACCAAATGTTTCCCCGCTTTGCAACCGATGCGGCAAAGTGTTCACAGAAGCATCGCATTTCGAACGCATTTGCAAAAAAGCGAAGCCGTTTGGCTTCGCTTGCGTTCATCACTAGCCGCAGGCAATCATCGATCCGTCTTATGCGCTCTATCAGAAGGCTTCGCCTCGAGGGGAAGCTGTCGCCGGCAGGCGACTGATGAGGTGTTGCATGTGTGGATTCGACACCTCATTCGCCTCGTTCCTCGGCACCTTCCCCTCAAGGGGAAGGCTTTCATGAGTCGTTGCCCTGCTGCACTACCTCGTCGCACGGCAGTTCCGTCCACGTACATTTGCTTCCGATGATGATTCTCACAACATCTATCAGGATTCCCGATCCGAGACCTGCAAGTAAAACGAAAAGCCGCTGTCCTCTTGACATTCCTTCAACCCATATTAGAATGAGTGATGTTGCGAGAATCATTAACCGGCTCAACAAGCAGAGGATGATCGAAAGAATGCGAATTGTCTTTGATTCTTTGACTTCTTTTCCGCATTTCTTACACGGAAACGATTTTCTACGCTCGATCAGGATATACCTTGGCGTATAGTAAGTTAATAATGACACCACATGTTTACACTGTGTCGCTTTTTCGTTCATTTCTTCCATATGCCCCCTCCCCGTTTCATCAACACCGGCAGCAAAGTTGATCATCATTTTGCGTTCTATTCCACAAAGAATCCCTCTTGATCCGCGTCTGTGATTGCGTACCACATTCCTTTCCCGGATGTGTTGATGCCCAGATACTCCGCCAGCTTTCCATCGACCAACGGGACTTCGATATACTCTGCGTCATTCGTGTCTTTCGGCGTTGTTCCGCTGCCGAATTTCACCACTACGACGATCTCATTCTGGAACTGCTCTGATTGTGCATCGGGATACCGGAAGCAGGTCACCATTTTATTGCGCAGTTCATTTTGTTCCGAACCGATCAGTTCGCTGCGGAATTTGTGTTTCACGCGGTACCGTCCATCCGTACCCTGTTCGACTTCCACAATTTCCGTGCCGTTCCCGTTGGTTCCCATTACGCAAGTCTTGTCATAATACAAGAACTCCGCTTTTACGGTCGCGTCCGGATCATACTGCAGCAGGGCTTCCGAAGGAGAGGCGCCTCCTTCATTAAGCTTTTTGCTTCTTTGCACAACGGTTGCAATCCGGATTACCGCGAGGATTGTTGCCAACGCGGCAAGCCCACAGATCAACACCGTCAGACGCGTTTTTCGTTTCATCCGAACCCTCTCCTTATATCATTGATACCGGCAGCACATAAACCGTCCCGCCGTGCTGTCCCTGTCTTCATCTATAGACACACAAGCAGCACAAAGTGTTACACTGTTTTGAAAATATATTATTCGGGCGATGTGTAAAGAAAAGGGCGCAGCGTGCGCCCTTTTCGATCGATTCTGTTATTCCTCCACCGGCGGAAGCTCGCTTGTGCAGTGCGGGCAGCGGGTTGCGTCGTCTGCGACTTCCTGCTTGCAGTACGGGCACAGACGCGGCTTCTTCGGTTCCTCTGCGGGCGCTTCTTCCTTCTTCTTGGCTTCCTTCGCCTTCTCCTCTGCCTTTCTGAGCGCGCGCACAACGATGAAGATGCACAGCGCGATCAGGATGAAGTAGATGATCGCGGAGATGAACTTGCCGTAATGGAACACCGAGATACCGGCTTCCGCAAGCACGTCCGCGGAGGGCTTTGCGCCGTCCACGAGCAGCTCGGCGGGGATTTCCTTCATCGGGATGAACCAGGACGAGAAATCCGCCTTGATGATGAGACCGAGCACCGGCATGATGATGTCGTTGATCAGGGACGTCACGATCGCGCCGAACGCGCCGCCGATGATGACGCCGACCGCCATGTCGACCACATTGCCCTTCAACGCGAATGCTTTGAAGTCTTGCAAAAACTTTTTCATGTTTTACTCCTCCTCTTTGAATTACGCAATATATTATAGCACCGCCGCGTTCATTCCACAACTATTTTTTTGCTGTTCGCGGTGCGGATGCGGTTCTTCAAAAAACCGATCAGGCAGCAGATCAGAAACACGATCACATGCACGGTGATGATCGCGGGACCGGGCTGCACATCCAGAAGCAGCGACGCGGCAAAGCCGATCGCAAAGCACGCGAGCGCGAGCGACGCCGAGGTGATGACGACGGTCGAAAACCGCCGCGACACGCGCATGGCGGACAGCGCCGGAAAGATGATAAGTCCCGACACCATGATCGCGCCGACCATCTTCATGCCGATCACGACCGTGACCGCCGTCAGCGCCGCCAGCAAGAGGCTGTAAAAGCGCACGTGCACGCCGGTCGCCTTCGCAAAGTTCTCGTCGAACGTCACCGCAAAGATGCGCGTGAAAAACAGCAGAAACAGCGCGAGCACAACGAAGGACACCGCGACGGTCACCCAAAGATCGGTCTTTGAAAGCGTGGACATCGACGCCGTGCCGAACAGCGAATTGCAGATATCCGCATACTGATTCTTCGAAAACCGGAACAGAAGCGTGCCGATCGCGATGGCGCCGGTGGACAGCACGGCGATTGCCGCGTCGCCCTGCATGCGGCGCTTTTCGCTCATGCCCATCAGCAGAAACGCCGCGACCAGCACGATCGGCAGCGAAACGGCCGTCGACGCGTTTCCGAGGTTCAGCGCCGTCGCAAGCGCAAGCGCGCCGAATCCGACGTGAGAAAGACCGTCGCCGATCATCGAATAGCGCTTCAGAACGAGCGTGACGCCCAATAGACTTGCGCAGATCGACACCAGCACGCCGACGACGACTGCGCGGACAAGGATTTCCTTGAGATACGGATCCGAAAGGATCGAAGCGATCGAACCGTACATCACAGCGCATGCACCTCCAGATACTTCCGCCCGAGCGGGCTCGCCTTGTACTGCGCCGCCGTGCCGATGAACAGCGGATGGCAGCTTAAGTGCAGGATGTGCGTACAGCAGCGCACCGCCTGTTCGACGTCGTGCGAAACCATGATGATCGTCATGCCGCTCTGATTGATTTCGTGCAGCACGTGATAGAACTCCGCGGTCACCACCGGATCGAGGCCGGTCGTCGGCTCGTCGAGCACGAGGCACTTCTTGGTCGCGCACAGTGCCCTTGCAAGCAGCACGCGCTGCTGCTGACCGCCGGAAAGCTCCTGATAGCAGCGTTTTTTGAGCGGCAGAAGTCCGAGCATGTCCATATTTTTGTTCGCAAGCGCGCGCTCCGCCCTGCCGTAGAACGGTTTCAGCCCGCGATAGCCGATCGTGCCGGAGAGCACGACCTCCTCGACCGACGCGGGAAAATCCTTCTGGATCGCGCTCTGCTGCGGCAGATATCCGATCTCCGCGGGCTTCAGCCCTTCGCCCATCACGATGCGCCCGCTTGCGCACGGAATGAGCCCCAGAAGCGCTTTCATCAGCGTCGTTTTGCCGGAGCCGTTCTCGCCGACGATGCCCCAGAACTCGCCCGCCTGCACGGAAAAGCTCACGTCGTGCGCGACGTTGTCCCCGCCGTAGGCAAGCCCGACGCTTTCAAAGGTCAACAATGCCATTCAGTTCACCGCCTCCCTCAGCGCTTCCGCGTTTTGTTTCATCAGGTCCAGATACGTCACGCCCGCGTCGAAATCCGCTTTGCTGACGTTGTGACAGCTGTGCAGCAGCAGCTTTTTGCAGCCGGTCGCCGATACGATCGCGTCCGCAACCTTTTCGTCGGAAAACTCGATATAGAACACGCTCGGCAGCTGTTCCTCCTGTACGCGCTCGATCAGAAACGCGATCGTCGAAAGGCTGACCTCCTCGTTGCTCGAACACCCGGGCAGCGCCGCGTAGTAGGTCAGACCGAGGTCGTGCATCAGATACCGGAACGGGAAGCGTTCGGCAAACACGACCGTGCTGCGCTTCGCGTGCGCCGCAATGTCGTGAAACCGTTCGTCCAGCGCGTTCAGCTCGCCGATATAGCGCTCTGCGTTCGCGCTCAGCGTTCCGGCTTCCTCCGGCATCAGCTTGATCAGCGCGTCGCGCAGGGTTTCGACGATGCGAATCGCGTTTTTCGGGCTCGTCCAGACGTGCTCGTCCTTCGCGGTCTCCTCCTCTTCCTCCGCCTGCATGCCCTCGACCGTTTCCTCGTCGAGCGGGTCCACGACCTCGAGCAGTGAAATCGCGTTGACCGCGTGATCGCTCCTGTTCAGAACGTCCTCCGTCCAGCGGTCGCTTTCGCCGCCGACGTAGACGAACAGATCGGCATGCAGGATCGTCGAGACCTCCGCAAATGTCGGATCGAAGCCGTGCACCTCGCTGCCGGGCTTGACGAGCATTTCAAGCTTCACGAGATCGCCCGCGATCGCGCGGATGAAATCGTACTGCGGAAAGATCGTGACCACGACCGACGGACGCGCGTCCTCCGGCTCCGCATGCCCGCAGGCGAGCGCCGCGCACAGAAGCAGCAGGCACAGCGCCCATGCCGTCATTCGTTTTCGGAATTGCAATTCTTTCACCTCTATTTGTTCAGCATCCGCGCGAGCGCCGTGCGGTGCACTACCATAGCCCCTTTCGGGCAGAATTCCTGACAGCAGAAGCACTTGATGCAGTTCTGCCGGTGGATCAGCGCCTTGCCGTTTTTGATCTCGATCGTATGCGCCGGACAGACGTTCGCGCATCTGCCGCAGCCGATGCACGCGCCGGTTTTGACCTGCGGACGCGATTCGAGACAGATGCGGATCGCCTTCTGCGTGAGCCGTCCGAACATCGTCGTATCGTTCACGAACAGCGTGCTGTTGCGGTTCCGGATACACTTGAATTCCGCGGGGCGGAACGCTTCCCAGTCTCCCGCAACCGAAAGGTCCTCAAAGCGCTCCGGCACCAGATCCCGTCGCTTCGCCGCCGCGATCGTCGGCACCTCGTACGGCTCGAGACCGATGAGCTTTGCCGCCAGCAGATCAAGGCAGTGCGGATCCTTCGAGGCGATCAGACAGCCGAGAAACTTCGGCGTCCCCTGCGTCGGTCCGTTGCCCTCCATCGCCGTTACCGCGTCGCAGATGTGCAGCACGGGTTTGAAATACTCGTCGAGATCGACGATCATATCCGCAAAATCGTTCGGGTTCGGGAACCGGTAGTGATACTCCGGCTTCATCGTGCCCGGGATCGTGCCGAACAGGTTCTTCGCCGCCGCGGACAGCGCCATCATGCCGTGCGATTTCAGCTTGCAGAAATTGATGATCGCGTCGGCGTCGTCGAGATATCGCGTATAGGTAAAGCTCTTCGCCTGCACCGCATGTTCAGAATACGCCTGCTTTTCGGAAAAATCACGGTTGAGCGTGACGCCGAGCGCCTCCGCCTCCTCGAGGCCCGCCATCGCGTACACACGGTTCAGGACCGCCGCGGTATAGAAATTGCCGGGGCTGTCGCCGATCGTCACGTGCGCGCCGCGCGCGATCAGAAGCTTCGAGAGCGCGATCAAAAGCCGCGGATGCGTCGTCACCGCGCGTTCCGGCTTCGCCGCCGAAACGAAGTTCGCCTTGATCGCGATCCGCATGCCGGGCGTCACCCAGTCGAGTCCGCCGATCGGCTCAAGCACCTCGATCAGCGCCTGCGTGCAGTGTTCGTCCGCGTAATCCGCGCAGGAAACAATCGAAACGAGATCGTTTTTCATTCGGTCATCCCCCTCAGAAGCGCGATTTCCGCAGCGTATTCCTCCAGCTTTTCGTGCGGCGTTTCGAGGCAGAACGGCAGGTTCTTCAGCGCCGGATGGTTCACGATGCGTCGGAACGCGTCGAGCCCGATCTGTCCCTCGCCGATCGCGGCGTGGCGGTCCTTATGCTCGCCAAGCCCGAACTTCGCGTCGTTGATGTGGAGAAAACGCAGGCGGTCGAGCCCGATGATACGGTCGAATTCCGTCAGCACGCCGTCGAGGTTGTTCACGATATCGTAGCCCGCCTGAAACACATGGCAGGTGTCGAGACACACGCCCACGCGCTCGCTGAGATTGACGCGGTCGATGATCGCCTTGACGCTCTCGAAGGTGCCGCCGATCTCGCTGCCCTGACCGGACATCGTCTCGATCAATACGGTCGTGTCGGTCTCGTCGGACAGAATGCGGTTCAGAAGCGCCGCGGTCTTTTCGACGCCGGTCTGCTCCCCCTGCCCGACGTGGCTGCCCGGATGGAAGTTATAGAACGGCGTTTGCATCGCGGTGCAGCGGATGAGATCGTCACGCATGCAAAGCTCCGCGAACTGCGCGGTCTCCGGCTTTTCGGCGCACGGATTCAGCGTATACGGCGCGTGCACAAGCACCGGCGCAAAGCCGTGTTCTTTGAGATACGCGTCCATCGCCGCAGCGTCCGATTCGTCCAAAGCCTTCGCCTTGCTCCCTCTCGGATTGCGCGAAAAGAACTGAAACGTATCCGCGCCGAGTTCCGACGCGGTCTTTGCCATTTTCAAAAGCCCTTCCGAGGGCGACAGATGACAGCCGATGTGCAACATAGTACCCCTTGCCGATCGTTCAACAAAATAGTGCCCTTATCATATCACGCATTTTGCGGATATGCAAGTGCGCCGTCGTTGACGAGCGCACGGGAAATTGGTATACTGAACCAAACGGGAGGTACGGCTATGACGGAACTTTTGGCGCCGGTCGGATCGAAGGCGGCGCTCGACGCGGCGCTGCGGTTCGGCGCGGACGCGGTGTATCTCGGCGGACCGATGCTGCAGCTTCGCGCAAAGAGCGCGGGGTTTTCGTTTGATGCGATCGCGGACGCCGCAAAGAAGGTGCATGCGCAGAACAAGCGCCTGTACGTTACGGTCAATTCGCTGGCGTACGGCGACGAGATCGACGCGCTGCCCGCCTATGCAAATCAGCTCAAGGACTGCGGCGCGGACGCGGCGATCGTGTCCGACCTCGGCGTGCTGACCGCGATGCACAAATCTTGCCCGGGGCTCGAACTGCACGTCAGTACGCAGGCAAGCTGCACAAACTACGCGGCAGCCTTGACGTGGCACGCGCTCGGCGCAAAGCGGATCGTGCTTGCAAGGGAAATGACGGTCGAGGAGATCAAAAAGCTCAAACGCCGCATTCCGGACGATCTCGAACTCGAAGCGTTTGTACACGGCGCCATGTGCATGGCGTACTCCGGACGCTGCCTGCTGTCCTCCGCCATTTTGGGCAGAAGCGGCAACCGCGGCGACTGTGCGCAGCCGTGCCGGTGGTCGTATGCGCTCGTCGAACAAACGCGTCCGAATCAGAGCTTCCCGATCGTCGAGGAGGGCAATCACAGCTTTGTGCTGTCCTCGCGCGATCTCAATTGCATCGGGCTGCTGGACGAACTGATCGACGCGGGCGTGACGTCGCTGAAAATCGAAGGACGCATGAAAACGGAATACTATGTCGCGGTCGTCGTCAACGCCTACCGGCGCGTGCTCGACAGAACCATGACCGTCGACGAGGCGCGGCGCGAGCTCGATTCCGTATCGCACCGTCCCTACACGACCGGCTTCTATCACGGCGAGCTGCCTCTGGATCACAGCAACGCCGGAACCTACACGCAGACGCACCGGTTTGCGGGCGTCGTGCTCGGTACAGCGAACGGCGTTGCGACGATCGAGCAGCGCAACCGCTTTGTACGCGGCGACGCGCTGGAGGTGATTTCCCCCGCGCTGCAAAACGCGGTGCTCAAGGCGGATGAAATCTTCGACGAAACCGGCGCGCCGGTCGAAATTGCCAACCGCGTCAGACAGGTGCTGCGGATTCCGACCGCTCTGCCGCTCGAACCGGGCGATCTTCTGCGCATCCGAGCATAAACAAAACGGCTGCACCGGCAGCCGTTGCAGACTGTCGAAAAAAGTGCCAGACCGTTTGCGGCGAACAAATGCAACAGATTACTTGTATGAAGGAAGGGCTCGAAAGCCCTTCCTTTGATCGATATTTCGACGCAAACTATCCGCGTTTTCATTCAGTCGCATACGTTCCACTTCGCTGACGCTTCGTTACAGAGGAAGATCGCGCGCTTCCCGCGCGTACCATGTATAACTCCTTCGTGAAAACGCGAATTCTGCCTACCTTTTCGGCAGTCTGGTCAGCGTGTCAAACCGTTTTTTGACACGCTGAAAAAAGACACCGGAAAACCGGTGTCTTTTTGGTTCATTGTGCTGTAGAATTACCGACCGAACTGGCAGTCGTTGTTGCCGGAAACGGTGGTCCACATTTCGAGCATGTTGATCGGGTCGTTGAAGTCCGCGATCCAGCCTTCACGCGCGAAGTCGAAGTTGCCGGCTTTACGCTCCTCAAGGAAGACGTTCCAGTCTTGCTGCTGGATG